>ENA-OZUP01000063-OZUP01000063.1-human-gut-metagenome-genome-assembly--contig:-NODE-63-length-25093-cov-9.437974_pt1 | contig 25093 bp, 23 predicted proteins | sample MGYA00243436_ERZ654027 | MGnify/ENA primary metagenome ERZ654027 (study PRJEB26926, sample SAMN06164567) | human gut metagenome | biome: ENVO:00009003; feature: ENVO:2100002; material: ENVO:00002003...
GACGGAAAAGATGCAAGCAAGATGTGTGCCAAGCCGTCAGGCGTGATTTAATCAGCGTTTCCCTAGGAATAGCCAGAAGAAAAGTGCCTTTATTTACGCAGAAGCGGGGAACGGACATAGCCCGCACCCCGTTTTGCATTAAATTTTAGTTCTTCCGCGGAATTACTCAGCGATAGCCTCGTAGCCCTCGGGAGGAGTGATACCAAGCTGCTCGCAGATAGCTGCGTTGTACTTCTTGGTAACGTTGGGAGCGAAACGAACCTCCATGGTGCTTATGTCAGCGCCGTTTACCAGGATCTCGTAAGCCATCTCGCCGGTGGTCCTGCCAAGATCCTCATAGCTGATGGACAGCGTAGCAACGCCGCAGCCCTTGCAGATGCCCTCTTCGCCTGCGATAACAGGGATACCAGCCGGAACAACGATGTTCTTTACGGTCTCAATGGAGGAAGCCATTGTGTTATCAGTCGGGATATAGAGCACGTCGCACTCGCTTACTGCGGTGGTGCATACGGTGCTGATCTCGTTTGTGTCAGCTGCGCTGTATTCCTTGACTGTGATGCCGGAGCCGTCAAGAGCCTCGATGAACTTGGTAGCCTGGTACTTGGAGTTAGCCTCAGCGGAGCAGTAGAGGATACCTACTGTCTTTGCGTCAGGGAACATCTCCTGCAGCATCTTAGCCTGCTCGTCGATAGGAGCGAGGTCGGAAGTACCGGAAATGTTTGTGCCGGTAGCACCGGTCCAGTCGTCGATTGAAAGAGCGGTGCCGTAGTCTGTTACGGAAGTGCCCAGGATCGGGATAGTAGCTGTAGCTGCGCTTGCTGCCTGGAGTGCGCCAGTAGCGTTGGCCAGGATCAGGTCAACGTTTGCTGCTGCGAAACCTGTGCAGATAGTGGTGCAGTTTGTGGACTCACCGTTTGCATTCTGCTCGTCGAATTTTACGTTATCTGCGCCCAGCTTCTCAACGAGAACATCCTTGAAACCCTTGGTCGCAGCGTCGAGTGCCTCGTGCTGAACCAGCTGGCAGATACCTATGTTGTAAACCTTGCCGTCTGTGGTGGAGTCGCCGGCGTCTGCGTTAGCTGCGCTGCTGTTGTCTGCAGCTGCAGAACTGTTGTCAGAAGCGGCGGAACTGCCGTTGCCGCTGGAGCATGCTGTTGCAGTCAGTGCCATAGCAGCTGCTGCGATAGCTGCTAATAATTTCTTCATCTTCATTGTTGTTTCTCCTCTTTTGTGTACTTTATGAATATACTGCTTTGACGCTTTGCGGCTTTTATCCGCTAAAGTTCTTTGAGCACACATATATTATAGCACAACATCTGCAAAAGTGCAACTTGTCTGCGCAATAAATTTCATATTTTCAGAAAATTTTGTGCAATATCAACAAATCCCGGTCTGCAAACAAAGGGGCAAATACACTTAAGGACACGCTGAATAACGCAAAGCGCAACATAATCGACTCGTTTGAGCGGGTCGGTTTTGTTTAATTCAGCGTGCCCTTAATTCATGCAATAAACGGGTCAGAAGCCCAGCGTGCCCTTGAAATAGTTGTACAGCTCGCCTGCCATTTCCTCCTGCTCGGTGGCGCGGGGGTGGCCATTGGTGGCGTTTCCGGTGCGGCGGAACATGAAATGCGATACCCGGTCGGAATTGACCTCCTGCGTTATTTCTTCGAGGGCGTCGTCCCATGTCCTGTCATGCCCGAGGACAGTCAGGATAAGCACGAACTTTGCTTCCGGGTACTTCTCCATAAGCCCGCGCAGGAACTTTATGTAGTGGTCCTTCCACATGCGGCGGTATTCCGGGGACTTGATGCGCTCCGGCTCGGGGTTTGCGTCATTCTGTCCGATGGCGATTATAACCGCGTCTGCGGTCCACTTTGAGAAATCCCACTGCTTGCGGTCGGCATAGGGGGTGTACTCCAGCTTGTCCCAGCAGCTTTCCATACCGGTGAGCTGGTCTGAGCAGAAATAACCGGTGCCGTCAAGCAGGGCAATCCCACCCTGCGCCGTGTCGTGAACTTCCGCGTTAAGCTTGCGCGCAAGGCTCAGCGCATATGAGAAGTGGGAATTATCCAGCTTGTTGCGGTGGTCTGCCGGGTCGCACTGTCCCTCGTAATACAGCGCCTCGGTGACTTCCCCGGCAGAAACGCTGTCGCCGTATACCTCAAGCTTCATGTCGTACTTGTGGTCCGGGTTTGTCACGCTGGCATTCTCGTCAACTACGATTCCGGTGAATTCAAGGTAATTATGCGCGGCAAGCGTTTTCAGGATACGCAGTGTGTGGGGCTTGTCCTCAAGTCCCTCGGCAGCGACGTACAGGTTATCCTGCCCGTCGGTGGGCAGAAAAATCTTCTTCATCACGCCGTCCACGATGACTGCAAAGTGCGTGTCCTCCTGGAAGTTTATATTCTTCAGCACGACAGCCGCATATGTACCGGTGAAATCCACGTCGATATACGAGCCCGGCCATATCATAACCGGTCGTTTCGGGTCGTCGGAATCTATTCTGCCGATGTACTGAAAGCACCCGCTGTCTGCAGGAACGAATTTTTTTCCTTTTTCTATTGTGTAAGCCATGTTGATCCTCCTTATAAATGTACTTTGCAGGATAATTTATCTATCTCCAGCCGGAAAACGCAGACAGCCGCCAGCATTTCCGGACGGAATTCGCAATTTTCCTTTCCTGCGGTCTGCTTCATCAGGGACTGCAGCCCCTGTATCTTTTCCTCATCGCCGGCGACTATCTCCGCATGCCCCGTGCCGATAATGCTGCTGAATTCCGCGTAGCAGTCGCAGGGGACTTCACCCGGGTGCAGCTGGTAGCCGCAGTCCATCTCAAAGCCGACGTCGCAGCCGTTTTTCAGCAGGTCTGTCTTTCTTCCCTCTTTTGCGCTGTGGAAGTACAGCACGCGCTTTTCACCGCGCTTTACAAACCCGAAGTTCATCGGCACGATGTAAACTTCACCACCGTCGTTGAAACCAACGCGGCAGCAGCTGCAGCGGGTGATTATCTCGTCTATCCTGGCGTTGTCGGTGACTTCGCGGTCTTTTCTTCTCATGTTTCCTCCCTGTGCGCCAGCAGCAGCGACACGATGTAGTTATACACCGGGAAGCCCTCTGCCGTGAGCGCAAGCCTGCCGTTTTTGAGCGTGTAATATTCCCCCGGGAGCAGGCGCAGCGCCTTTTCAAGCGGCTTGTACAGCTCCTCGGGAATGCCCTCCGCGAGCCGCATTCTCATCATGACCTGCTCGTCGTAATCCCCGGGGCTGTCGTCGGTGACTTCCACCGGCTGGGTCTCCGCGCTGATGAATGCGCGTATATCCCGTGGCACCGCGAAGCGCTTCCCACCATAGAATGAATGCGCTGCCGCGCCGACGCCGAGATATTCCTCGTCGCGCCAGTATTTCAGGTTGTGCCGACACTGAAAGCCCTCGCGGGCAAAGTTGCTTATCTCGTACTGCTCAAATCCATGCTCCCCGCAAAGCCGCTGACAGAGTGCGTAGAGGTCTGCCATCAGGTCGTCGTCTGCCATGTCTTTGGGCGGGGATTTCCCGAACGGGGTCGCTGGCTCCAGAGTGAGCATGTACGCCGAAATATGCTGTACCGGCAGTTCCGCGAGCCGCTCTATCGTGTCCGTCAGAGAAGCCGCAGTCTGCCCGGGAATGCCGAGCATCACATCTGCGGAAATATTGTCGAAACCCGCTTCATGCGCGGATCTTATCAGCCCCTCAGCCTGCGCCGCGTCGTGCAGCCTGCCGAGCTTCCGCAGTTCGTTGTCCTGCAGCGACTGCACCCCGACGGAAATGCGGTTCACGCCCGCATTCCGCAGCAATTCCAGCGTTTCAGGGGTGGTGGAAGCGGGGTTGCATTCCGACGATACCTCCGCGCCGGGCGCGATGGCCACCGCGCCAAGTATTTCAGCCATATGCGGGGCTATCAGGTTCGGCGTACCGCCACCGAAATACACGGTGTCGAACCGCTCGTGGTAATTCCGCAGGTTCCGCACGACTGCCGCAGCGTAATCAGCCCGCAGCGCTTCTTCCCCGGGCACGGAGTAAAAGTCGCAGTAAGGGCACTTGCGCAGGCAGAACGGAACATGGATATAAAGTCCCCGCATATCACTCATCGTCAAGCTTGAGCACAGCCATGAACGCTTCCTGCGGGACTTCAACGGTACCGAACGCGCGCATGCGCTTTTTACCCTCTTTCTGCTTTTCAAGCAGCTTCTTCTTTCGGGTGATATCGCCTCCGTAGCACTTTGCGAGGACGTCCTTGCGCAGCGCCTTTATCGTTTCGCGCGCGATTATCTTTCCGCCCACTGCGGCCTGTATCGGTATCTCGAACATCTGCCGCGGGATATGCTCCTTGAGCTTCTCTGCCATCTTGCGGGCGCGCTCGTACGCCTTGTCGTTATGGACGATAAAGGAAAGCGCGTCGATAACGTCGCCGTTGAGCAGGATATCCAGCTTGACAAGCTTTGACGGAACAAATCCCATCATCTCGTAATCGTAGCTTGCGTAGCCGCGCGTGCGTGATTTCAGTGCGTCAAAGAAGTCGTACACTATCTCGTTCAGCGGGAGTTCATAGTGCAGGTCAACGCGTGTCTCATCAATGTATTTCATGTCCCTGAAAACACCGCGACGGTTCTGGCAGAGTTCCATTATATTGCCGACGTACTCCGAGGGGGCGTACACATGCGCGTTGACCATAGGCTCGTACGCCTGCGCTATCTCAGACGGGTCGGGATAGTTGGTCGGATTGTCTATCATCTTTATGGAGCCGTCCGTGAGTTCTATCTTATAGACAACGGAGGGCGCAGTGGTGATGATATCGAGGTTGTATTCGCGCTCGATGCGCTCCTGTATTATCTCCATGTGCAGAAGTCCCAGGAAGCCGCAGCGGAAGCCAAATCCCAGTGCGACTGAGGTTTCAGGCTCAAAGCTGAGGGAAGCGTCGTTGAGCTGGAGTTTTTCCAGCGCGTCGCGCAGGTCAACGTACTTCGCGCCGTCTGCGGGGTAGATACCGCTGAACACCATGGGGTTGACTTCGCGGTAGCCCGGAAGCGCTTCGTCCGCGGGATTTTCAGCGGAAGTAACGGTATCGCCCACCTTGGTCTCACCGATGGACTTGATGGAAGCCGCTATGTAGCCTACCTCGCCTGCTTTCAGCCCGGAGCAGGGCACAAGTTCAGTCGCGCCCATAACGCCGGTCTCGACAACGGAGAATTCCGCGCCGGTCGCCATCATGCGGATACGGTCGCCGGGCTTCACGCTGCCCTCTTTAATGCGGATATAGGTGATAACGCCCTTGTAGCTGTCGTAGTAGCTGTCGAATATCAGCGCCTTTAACGGTGCGTCAGGGTCGCCCTTGGGCGCGGGAATGGACTTCACCACCGCTTCCATAACAGCGTGGATATTTATGCCCATTTTCGCGGATATCTCGGGTGCGTCCTCAGCGGGAATGCCGATGACGTTCTCTATTTCCTCCTTGACCTGCTCGGGGTGCGCAGAGGGAAGGTCTATCTTGTTTATTACCGGCACGACCTCCAGGTCGTTTTCTACTGCGAGATAGGTGTTGGCAAGGGTCTGCGCCTCTATTCCCTGGGAAGCGTCAACGATGAGCAGAGCGCCCTCGCACGCCACCAGCGAGCGCGACACCTCATAGTTGAAGTCCACGTGACCGGGGGTGTCGATGAGGTTGAAGATGTAGTCCTCGCCGTCGTCGGCGTGATATTTAAGACGTACTGCGCGCGCCTTGATGGTGATGCCGCGCTCGCGCTCGATGTCCATGTTATCAAGAAGCTGCTCCTCCATATCGCGGAGGGCAACGGTCTGGGTCTGCTCCAGAATTCTGTCGGCAAGGGTGGATTTGCCGTGGTCGATGTGTGCGATGATGCAGAAGTTGCGTATCTTTGAAAGATAGCTAGTGTCAGCCATGTATTTGTATTCCTTTCAGTGAATTATTGATCCTCAACGTATTCGGTATCGAGGTGCCATTCCAGCTTTTCAAGGATATCCCTGAAGCTTTCGTCGGTGCGGTAGGGCATCTCGAATTTTTCCCAGTTATCGTTTTTGAGCAGCTGGCGCACGACATAAAGGTCGTTCTTGCGTGAAGTGGCGCTCTCGGTGTAATCGCGCAGCGGTGCGAAAACTCCGTACTGCCCCTCCAGCCGGTAAAGCACGAATTCCCCGAACTGGAACACCTTAAGCCCGTTGCCCTCGGCAAGGAGCTTTACTGTCGTGGTCTCCATATCCGGCGCGGTCTCGTTCAGCACGAAATACACCTCCGGCACCCTGGTGAGATGCGCGTCGTTGTGCTCTCCGGCTACGTTGTCGTAATCCGCTTCGTTGAACACGAACGCGTCGGAATTGTAAACATAGAAATACGACGACGGGTTCTGGTAGCACTTGACTACGGTGTACTGCGTTTCGCCGTCGATCTTGGTGAACACCTCGTCGTGCGGCGCATAGAAAATGCCGATTATCGTCTTTATTCCCCAGGCGAAAAGCCCTGTGCACGCGAGAACTATAAGCATCGGCAGCACTTTCAGGAATGCCGCTTTCTTTTTCGACATGCCGGTGTATTCGCCGTCGGCCTGCGGTTCTGCGGTTTCCGTTATCTCAGCGGGGGTTTCATTTTCCTCAGGGGTGGTTTTTGTTTCTTTGAGCTCGTCCATGGTTTTCCTTTCAATGTTCAGGTTTGAATACATACACATTTATTATAGCATATATCCGGGCAAATGTTAAGGGGGAATTTCAAAAAAATCTGCAAAAAAAGTGGAACCGCAGTTCCACTTGTAATATTTCCCACCTGAGTATCATCTGCGCAACTGTAAAAAACTGTTTCATCAGTCTTTCACGGTTATTTCACAAACCCGTAATCCTAAATTCATACAAAACGGGTATCATATAATCACAGCAGATGACCGCAAGGTCAATGCCGACAAGCAGCTGCGGTAACACGCAGCGTTTCAATAACCTACCTCCCCTTTTTATGATGAGTTTTCATCAGGGAATGCCGTTGATACCGGCGCTCCCGAAAAGTCTGTACGTTTTCCTTCCTTTTTTCGTGCAGACGGTTATCACTTCTCCCACAGCCCGCACAGCTGTGGGATTTTTTTGTCTGTGGGGATCACAGCGTGCTGCGGTTTTCCAGGGCCTTCATCAGCGTCACGTCGTCAGCGAATTCAAGCGCAGACCCTGCGGGAAGCCCGTAAGCCAGCCTTGTCACCTTTATCCCCATCGGCTTGATGAGCCTGCTGAGATACACCGCGGTAGCCTCTCCCTCGACGGTGGGGTTGGTCGCCATGATGACCTCGCGCACGTCCGACAGCCTGCCCATGAGCTCCTTTATTTTCAGGTCCTCTGCAGTCACGCCGTCCATGGGCGAGAGCAGACCGTGCAGCACGTGATAAACTCCCTCGTAGCCGCCTGAGCGCTCAAACGCCGAAACGTCCTTCGGGGACTCCACCACGCATATCACGCCCTTGTCGCGGTTTTCGTCGGAGCATATCTCGCACACTTCCCTGTCGGTGAAGTTCTGGCAGCACCTGCACAGCTGCACTCCGCTGCGCGCCTGCACCAGCGCCGACGCGAATTCCTCCACCTCGTGCTGCGGCAGATTGAGCATGTAATAAGCCAGCCGCTGCGCGGTCTTTATTCCAATTCCGGGGAGCTTTGCAAACTGCTCCGCAGCAAGCGCCAGCGGCGCAGATATAAATTCAGCCATTTTCTTCTCCTTGAGAACGCTCACAGCTTTATTCTGAGAGGTTCGTTATAAATATTCACGCCGCCAGCCGGCAGTTCCTGCTGCCATGCCGAGATGTACACGGGGAGCGCTGCGGAACTTTCCGGCACGCCGTCGGCATTCCCATAATAGAGCACTATATCGGCGCTCACAAAAACGTCGCCGGCTTTCGCACAGGCTATCGTACTGCCGTCCACCGATATGACGTCGGCAGCGGGCAGGTCGCTTTCCGGGGAACGTATCTCGTCCATCGGGAACAGCTCCGACAATTCCTCCAGCACAGCCATTCCGTTGCTGCTCAGCTGCGGGGCGTTCACCAGCGCCACGCGGTTAATACCGCACCGCAGGAACTCGTTGAACAGCTTGCTGCGCAGCCCGGACCCGCTGCCAGTCACCACCACGGAAGCCTCATTGCGGGTGCAGATGATCGCCGCACCGCTCCTGCCATCGGTGACAAGATCTATGCGCCCGCGGGTATTCACGCCGAACAAACCTGCACAGACGAACAGCACCAGCGCCAGTGCGAACGACTGCAGCGCGGGCTTTGACCATTCCGCATGGAATACCCCCACCACCAGCAGCGCCGCAGACAGAAACGCCAGCGGAACAAATACCGCACCGTCAGCCGGCAGCCATGCCCAGGAAGCGCCTCCAAATACGCCCAGTATCAACCGGAAGCCTTTCATCACCCATATCAGCGGTACTGCCAGTATTGGCAGCCCGGTGACGACAACGACAAGCCCCAGCGTCACCGCAGCCGTGAAAAACGGCGCAAGCGCCACCGAAGCCGGAAGTTCCACCAGCGATATTCCTCCAAAGCAGGAAACGCTCACCGGGGCTATGCATATCATTGCGCACAGCGATATCACGGCAGCTTCCTTGATCTTGGCGAGAAGCTTAAAGCGTTCAAACTCAAATCTGCGGAGCTGGTTCATTCTTCTGCCCAGCACGGCCGCGCCGAAAACTCCCAGCGCCGACATCTGCAGCGCAGGGTCGGTGGCTGCGTACGGTGAGAACAACGTCAGCGCCAGCACCGCGGAACACAGCGAGTTCATGATATCCGCACGCCGCAGGAACATCGGCGCTGTCTTGGCAAACAGCATCATTATCCCCGCGCGCATGACCGACGGTGAAAACCCGAACAGCACAGCCAGCACGGGCACCGTCACCAGCGCTATTATCGCCTGCGAGTACTTTCCCCTGCCGAAAAGCTCCATGAGTATCATCAGCACCAGCGTGATATGCGCGCCGGAGACCGCAGTCATGTAGTTTACGCCGGAATAGGTGATATCGCGTTTCAGCCGCAGCGAAAATCCCGACTTGTTGCCAAGCAGCAGCCCCTTGCACAGTTCCGCTTCGTCGCCGCCTACGACGTCCAGCCTTTCCGCAGCGGCAGTGCGTACTGCGTCCGCGATACGAAGCAGGCTGAAACTCCGCTCAGTGCCGTGGACTTCCTCAACGCCGCCCTCAAGCACGACGCCGTCAGAGAACGTGAACATGTTCGCGTCAGCCGTGGTCAGCGTTATATCCGCGTCGATAATGTCGCCGGGCAGAGCCGCGTAATTCCCCGTGAGCTCGATCAGCGCCGGGAAGCCGCCCACGACCGTCAGGGCATGCGATATGGTGTAATTCGCAGCGGAATACTTCACCGACATCACCCTGCAGGAGGCGCGCGCCTCCTCGCCGGAATGCGCTTTCAGCGGCTGGCAGTAGCCCCACATATACGCCGACATGCTGAGAAGCCCCATGAAGAGCGCCGCTGCGCGCAGTTTTTCACGCCGCATGATGAAGCAGGAGGCAGCAAGCATGGCAGCGCCTGCAAGCAGTATCGCCCTCAGCGCGTCGTCGCTGAACGCCCCCGCATGGCAGCCCGCAGCATAGCCTATCCCCAGCCTGACTGCCGGGAGGGCAAGTTCCTTTTTGATTTTTTCGTCCATAATAAATCAGGTGGAGAGGGCGCATGCGCACCTTTCCACCCATAATTATCAAAAGAAACTATCAGATGAAGCCGGGGAAAGAAACGCCTCCGGTGACTTTCTCCATCTCAGCTGCGCCGTAATCGTCAACTTCCTTGAGTATCTCGTTGACGCCGCTGATGATGAGGTCCTGCAGCATATCGATATCCTCGGGGTCAACCACCTCAGGCTTGAGTGTAACGGACTTGAGCTGCTTGTCGCCGGTCATAACCAGCTCAAGCGCACCGCCGCCGACCTGCTTTGTGAACTCCTTGACTGCAAGCTCGTCCTGGATCTTCGCGATGTCTTCCTGCATCTTCTGGGCTTTTCTGACCATCTGGTTCATGTTAGGTGTGGAATTCTGATATCCCTGGGGTAATCTTGCTTTCATTTCGGTATTATCCTTTCACTTGATTTGTACATCTATATTGAGCTGCCGTGCTTTTTCAAGCAGCTCCTTCACAGCTGAGTTCTTATCCTCGGCTGCTGTATCCTTTTCTTCGCCGGAAACCATTGCGCGCAGCTTCTTTCCGGACGCCTGCGAGAGTATGCGCTCCAGCTCCTGGGTGCCTTTCGCGGTCATTCCCTGGAGCATCAGGTTGCCGGTGTGCACCACCAGCACGCCATCGCTCACCGTCGCGGTGGAGTCCTCCAGCATCGCTGCATAGAGCGCGTCGTTAACCTTTGCGAGAATGCCCTGCCACTCCTCGGGAGTTATCGCGCTGAGCTTCTCGTAACCGCCCGCGGGTTCTTCCTGAGGAGCTTCCTCCTTTTTCGGGGGGACCTCGGGCTCAGGCTCTGGCTCGGGAACAGGCTTCGCGACAGGTTCGGGGTTCTTCACCGGCTCTGGCTGAGCGGGAATTGCAGGCTCCGGCGCCGTGTCGAATTCCCTCTGCGGAACAAACTCAGCAGGCGGCTCCTCCGGTGGGGGCGCAAAATCGCTCTCAGGGGCGGCAGGCGCACTGTTCATTTCTGGCATGGGCGCGAATTCAGGCGCTTCCGGAACGGTTGCGGGCACTGGCTTTTCCTGTATGGACTCCGGCGCTCCGGCAGATTTAGCCGCAGGGGCGTTCTGCTTCAGCAGTTCCTGCAGCCTGTTCTGGTTCTTTGCGATGTCTGCGGCCGCTGTTTTTTCAGCGGGCTTCTCCGGTTCCGCGGTGACCTCGGGCTTATCCGGTTTTATTGGCTCTGCCGGCATGGGAGCGGGCTGAGCGGGGCTCTTCGGCGCTTCCTGCGCGGTGGGGTCGAATATCTTCTGCAGCTTCTTCACCGCTGCCGCCTGGCTGGGTGAAAGCTTGTCATCGGAACGCGGCGCGAACTCGCTGCCCATGGGCTTGAATTCCGCAGGCTTCTGTACCGGCTGGGTCGCCGGCGCCGCACCCGCAGACTGGACCGCAGCTGCCTGAGCCGCAGTGGGAGCGCCGGTGCAAAGCTTCACGAAGCACATTTCCGCAACGGTACGGCGCTGGCGCGTCTTTGAGATACCGTCGGTGCATTCCTGTATAAGAGTGAGACAGCGCAGTATATCCTGCAGGGTGAATGCCCCGGCGATACGGTCTATCTCGTCATAATCCGACGGCATTACCGAAAGCAGCCCGTGCTCTCCGGGCGCGCTCTTGCTGAGCATCAGGTCGCGGAACACCATTCCAAGCTCGTCCATCACCCTTGCGATGTCCTTGCCTGCCTTGTACAGCTGTTCCAGCAGCATTATGCAGCCGGGAATATCCTTTGCCGCGATGAACTCCGCAAGCTGATACATTTTTCTGTTGTCTGCAACGCCCGCGCATTCACGCACGGTGTCCTCGGTGACTTCACGGCTGACGGAAATGCACCTGTCCAGCAGCGACAGCGCGTCGCGCATTCCACCGTCCGAAATGCGTGATATCATATCCGCAGCGCCGTCGGTGAGGGAAACTCCCTCCTGCGCCGCAACGCTGAGCAGCCTTGCGGAACTGTCTGCGACGTCTATCCTGCGGAACTCGAACCGCTGGCATCTCGAAACGATAGTCGCGGGCACCTTGTGCAGCTCAGTGGTCGCTAGAATGAACACGACATGCGCCGGCGGCTCTTCGATAGTCTTGAGCAGCGCGTTGAATGCCGCTGTGGAAAGCATGTGCACCTCGTCCACGATGTAAACGCGGTATTTGCAGCTGACCGGGGTGTACGCAAGCTGGTCCTGCAGGATATGGACGTCCTCGACCTTGTTGTTGCTGGCGGCGTCCATCTCCACGATGTCAGTCGCGGAACCGTCTGCTATCTCGCGGCAGTTCTCGCACTCAAGGCAGGGATTGCCGTTGACCGGGTGCTTGCAGTTGAGCGCCATCGCGAGGATCTTCGCGCATGTGGTCTTACCGGTTCCCCTGCTTCCCGTAAAAAGATATGCATGGGTGTTCTGCCCGGTGGCTATCTGGTTTTTGAGGGTGGTGACTATCTGCGGCTGAGATATAACGTCGTCGAACGTCCTCGGACGGTATTTTCTATACAGCGCAAGGTACATAGCCACACTCCCTTTCAGACAAAAATGAAAAAATATAAATGCCCTCGATTATGGGAACAGGCTTGCTGCGGCACACAGAGATGTCCGCTTAATGCTGCTCGGTTCCCCGCCTGACATGGTTCACAGCACTCTGTTGCACAGGGCCTGCCCCCATAAGCGAGAGCATTTACATCTTCTATTATACTCTATTCTGCACAAAAAATCAAGTAGTTTTTAAAAATTTGACGAATATATCAGAGAAGCTCCGCTGCACGGCGCATTTCCCGCGCGGCTGCGGTGATATCCGGCTGCGCGACTACTGCGGAAATGACTGCCGCGCCGTTTATCCCAAGGCCGTACAGCTGCGCGATATTCTGCGCGTTCACGCCGCCTATAACGACAAACGGTATCTGCACCGCGCTGCGTATTCCCCTGATCGTCTCCGGGGTGACCTTGCGCGTGTTGGTCTTTGTGGAAGTCGGGAACACCGCGCCCACGCCCAGGTAATCAGCGCCGTCCGCCTGCGCCTTTGCGGCTTCCTCCGGGGTGGCCGCGGAAACGCCTATTATCTTGTCCGCGCCTAGGATCCTGCGCGCTTCACGGCAGGGAATGTCGGACTGACCGAGGTGCACCCCCGCAGCCCCGGCAGCAAGGCAGATATCCAGCCTGTCGTTGATTATCAGCGGGACGTTATACCGGTCGGTAACCTGCTTCACGCGGCAGGCAAGCTGGTACATCTCCAGCGAACTTGCGGTCTTTTCCCGCAGCTGCACTACGGAACAGCCGCCGGCTATCGCCTTTTCCACGCTTTCCTCAACGGTTTTGCAGGACATAAGCCCGCTGTCGGTGCACAGGTACAGTGTGTAATCAACTTTCATAAATGTCAAGCCTTTCGATAAGTATATCGGGGGTGATATTCCCCGCGAAGTCAAACAGCGCCGCGCGGAAGCCCCCCAGCCCCGCGGAACGTTCCGCAGCAAGCTCCCCGCAGATATCCATGAACGCGATCCCGGCCGCCGCCCCGGTGAACGCGTCGCTCACCGTGATGAATGCCGCGCACAGCGCCGAAGTCATGCAGCCCGCGCCGGTGACTTTCCGCAGGAGCGGGGTGCCGTTCCTGATAACTGCGCAGCGGCCGTCCCCGGCGATGTGATCCGCCGCCCCGGTGACTGCGCACACGCAGTCCAGGCGTTCCGAAGCCGCCTGTGCTGCGGCTTCCGGCAGAATGCCGGTTTCTGCGGAATCCACCCCGTGTTCCCCGGAATCCAGCCCGGCAAGGAACGCAAGCTCCGACAGATTTCCGCGCACCGCTGTGGGTATCCTCTGTTTTATGAGCGCCGCTGCGGCTTCCCGGCGCAGGCGGGTCATTCCCACGCCCACGGGGTCGAACACTGCGGGGATCCCGCTTTTATGCGCCTGCAGCCCTGAGTTCATCATGGCGCGCAGCCGCGCTTCCGACGGGGTGCCGAGGTTGAGCGTCAGCGCGGAGGCTTTCGCGGTGACTTCGGCGCATTCCGCAGGGTCGTCAGCCATCATCGGGGAAGCGCCCGCGGCAAGAAGCATGTTCGCGGTGTCCCCGGCGGTGACGTAATTCGTTATGCAATGTACGAGAGGCGCCCTCCCGCGTAATTCGGAGAGCGCCTGTGCGATGTCTTGTTTAAGGGTCATTTTATGCCTTTCAGGATTTCTGCGGCTGGATATCGCCAATGAACTGGTCGATAGCCTTTACTCTCTTGAGAGAGGTAACGATTATCGCTGCGATGACAGTTCCCACAACGCTTGAAACGAAGAACGGGAACACAAAGCCGAACAGCGTAGCCGCAGTGTTATTCATAATAAGGTAAGCTATCGGGAAGGACAGCATGCCGCCGATGACGGAAGTTCCGAAAAGCTCCCCTACATACGCCATGGGAAGCCTTAAGGTGAGAGGCTTTCCCTTGAATATCCAGTGATACATCACGCCGGAAAGGAACGCGCCCACCATGCTCCCCGGAAATGCCAGCGGAGAACCAAGCCCTGCAAAATTGCGTATCAGGCTGGCGCAGAACGCCATACCGAGGGAATACCATGGCCCGAGATAAACGCCGCCGATGATGTTGACAAGGTGCTGCACCGGGCTGCACTTAGCCCCCAGGAACGGGAACGAGAACAGCGACCCTGCCACGGCAACTGCGACAAGTACCGCAGCGACAGCGAGTTTTCTGATGTTTGTCTTTTTCATAATGATACCTCTTTCCTGTGCCGCGCAGGAAACACTACCCCGCGCACGCACAAAATGCGTTACAATACAGCCTGTCTGTATTGCCGGTCGATACTCAGAAGTATCCTCTCACCCCGAAACACGGGTTCCCTCGCTGGTAGTCTGCCCCGAACGGCGCTCCCCGTCGGGTGTGTATCATATCCGCTTTACACGGCTGAAACCATTTATTTCACGTCCGGTTTTCTCGACGTGAGGAACTCTATCGAACGCTCTATCGAGCTTCTGACATGCTCCATCTCTTCGCTGTGCAGCTTGCCTGCATTGCGGTAGTCAAAGCTGTTGCAGAAATCGTTGACGTCGCTGTTAAGTTCCTTTATGTAGTTTTCCACAAGCTTGTCCGTCGCCTCTATGAACGCCTTCTGGTCGGGCTTTGCAAGCTTGGACTGCACATGCGACATCAGCAGGTTATAATGCGGTATGCAGATGTACTTCTGCGAACTGTAGAGATTGCGGAACTTCGCGTCGTCGCGGAACATCGTGAACACGGTGTCCAGCATGTGCTCCACGCCCCAGTCCACCTTGCTGCAGACGAAGCAGGTATTCTCTATCTCGCTGCACTTCTTTGCCTTTGCGCCCTTTGTGAAGAATATGCTCTTGTTTTCGAACACCTGCCCCCTGAGTGTGCTGAGATAGGTGTTGAGCATAAGTCCCAGCGAAAGGCGGTTGTTCTGCCTGAGCAGGCTGTTGAAGTGAGTGTGGCAGAAGCCAAGGCGGTTGGTTTCCATGCGCACGTCAGGCTCCATCATCGCGGCGCCCATGATGTACTCGCTTATGTGCTGCTCCACGGTGTTGCGCATGGCACAGATAGGGCAGCCCTCCCGCGGCTCGAACACTTCGTTTACCGGTATCGTCAGAATGCTTTCTCTCATTGGCGTTCCCTTCCTGATATGTTGATATGGTGAAAACTCGCTGAAAAAACAGCGCATGCTCTTGAAATTCTATATCTATTGTATTATAATTAAGACAAATAATCAAGGGGTTTTAGTAAAAAAATTATGGATCTGACGATAAAAAATGATAATTTTGACATATCCCGTACCTTTGAGTGCGGTCAGTGCTTCCGGTGGAAGCCGTGCGACAGGGGATATTCCGGCACCGCAGGCGGCAGGACGATATCCCTCAGCCAGTGCGGCAACACCGTGACGTTACACGGGATAAGGCAGGAGGATATCCCTTTCTGGGAAAACTACTTCGACCTTGGCGCGGATTATTCCGCCTACATAAACACCCTCTCCGCTGACAAAACGCTGAAAAAGGCGTGCGAAGCCTCCCCGGGCATAAGAATACTGCGGCAGGAGCCTTTCGAAACGCTGATAAGCTTCATCATCAGCCAGAACAACAATATCCCGCGCATTGCGGGCATAATCTCGCGCCTGTGCGAATGCTTCGGCACCCCGCTGGAAACCGGATACGCATTCCCCACGGCAGAGCAGCTCGCGGGGCTTTCCCCGGAGGACCTCGCGCCGCTGCGTGCGGGCTTCCGCGCGCGATATATCTGCGATGCGGTGGAAAAGGTGAACTCCGGCGCGGTGGACTTCGCGCTGGTGGAAAAACTCCCCCTTGCCGAAGCCCGGGAACGCCTTAAACAGATAACCGGTGTAGGCGACAAGGTGGCTGACTGCGTGCTGCTGTTCGCATTCCACAAGACCGACGCATTCCCGAAGGACGTGTGGGTGAAGCGCATTATGGCGCAGTATTACCCCGACGGGCTGCCGGAATGCACCCGGGGCATTGAGGGCGTCGCGCAGCAATACCTGTTCGATTACGTCCGCAACCTGGCAGATACCTCCGGAGCGGAAGCCCCGGCTGAATTACAAACGACATGACGAACGAAAGGAAGTATAACTATGTTCTGTAATATGTGTGGCAAGAAAGTTGACGAAAAAAGCGCATTCTGCACCTGGTGCGGCGCCCCGATAGACCGTCCCGCAGGAACCACAGGAACTGCCGCAGAAGTCCCCGCTGAGCCGCAGGAGCAGCCACAGCCGGTGTTCACTGCAGCAGCGGAGTCGACATTCAGCAATACGCATTCTGCCGCTTACCCCGGCGCCGCTCCCAACGGAAATTCATCCCCGCAGGAAAATGCCGACAAAGCCGCTGAAACCGGCGCTCCCACTGATATTCCCACCAGCGCGGGACAGCCTGCCAGCGCACCGGAGCCTGCTAAATCAGCCTGGGGCGCGGAAGTCCCGCTGAGCAATGCCCCGCAGCAGGAAAAGCCCGTCAAGCCCGAGAAATACTACACCAGCGGTCAGCTGGCGCTCTGCCTTGTCACCACCGGCATAATGGCTTTGGCAGCCGGAATATTCGCGGCGCTGTACTTTATTCAGATACTGTAAACATAAATTTATGAATGCGATTTGCAATATTACATCAATAACTTTATGCAGGGCGAAAGATTTTTCACCCTGCGTTTTGTAATATAATGTAATGTAATCGTAACCACATTTATCGGCTGTCGGCGGACCAATTTTTTTCATAGGATTATGCACAAAAACCCCCGGTCTGTATTATTTTATTTTACCAATTTTAGCGATTGCAAGTTGACTTTTTTTGTGCTGTATAGTATACTTAATTTGGATAATTCTATTTTTCGGGGAATCTCTCCCTGAGTTCAGATAGATTACAGAAATCCAATTGGGAGGCTATATATAATGTATTGTGAAAACTGCGGCAAAAAGCTGATCCGCGGATACCAGTTCTGCATAGAATGCGGAACCCCCGTACCACCTGAGGACGCAGAGGAGCTGAACGACCAGCCCGGCGAAAGCGACCAGACCGGCGCCCAGTCCAGCGAGGAAATGCCTGGTATCAAGCCGCTTGGCAGCGAAGAGGGCACTCTCGTTTTCTGTCCGACATGCGGCATGCGCATGCAGAAATCCACCGAATTCTGCGAAAAGTGCGGAATGAAGCTTACGGACAACGGTCCCACCAACGGAGGCGTGCCGCTGGTAAACACCGACCCGCTTGGCGGTGATTTCAGCGGAATGTCCGAGCATGACATCGCACAGATAGATAATTTCGTCAACAACAGCGGCTTCGACGGAAGCAGCATAACCTACGGCGACAGCTTCCAGGACAACAACGGTCTGGGCGGCGTCGGCGACTTTGGCGGCGGTAATCTCAACAGCGAGATCGAAGCCCTAAACCAGCAGTTTGCAAACCTTAATTCCACTTCCAGCGATATGCCGGCTATAAGCGCCCCCGTCAAGGAACCTGAGCCGGAGCCTGTTCCTCAGCCCGCAGAGCCTGATCTGGGCACTTTAGCGCGCCGCGTGGACGACTTCTCCATGGAAGCCGGAATGCCGGAAACGCAGTTCCTCTCTGAAAGCGGTCTGCCTGTTATCAACGGCGGCGAAATGACCGAACCCGATGTTCCCGTTGAGCTTGAGCGTCATCTTGATGACATCAATATCGACGCTTCTGAGCCTGAGTATTCCGAGCCCGTAGCGGAAACTCCCGCTTATACTGAGCCTGCATATTCCGAGCCTGCTGCGGAAACTCCCGCCTACACTGAGCCTGATTACTCCGAGCCTGCTGCGGAAACTCCCGCTTATACTGAGCCTGCGTACTCCGAGCCTGTAGCGGAAACTCCCGCTTACACTGAGCCTTCGTACTCCGAGCCTGCTGCGGAAACTCCCGCTTATACTGAGCCTGAGTACTCCGAGCCCGTAGCGGAAACTCCCGCTTATACTGAGCCTGCATACTCCGAGCCTGCAGCGGAAACCCCCGCTTACACTGAGCCTGAGTACTCCGAGCCTGCAGCGGAAACTCCCACTTACACCGAGCCTGAGTACTCCGAGCCTGCAGCGGAAACCCCCGCTTACACTGAGCCTGCATACTCCGAACCTGCAGCGGAAACCCCCGCTTACACTGAGCCTGCGTACTCCGAGCCTGCTGCGGAAACTCCCACTTACACCGAGCCTGCGTACTCCGAGCCTGCAGCGGAAACTCCCGCTTACACCGAGCCTGCGTACTCCGAGCCTGCTGCGGGAACTCCCGCTTACACTGAGCCTGAGTACTCCGAGCCTGCAGCGGAAACTCCCGCTTACACTGAGCCTGCATACTCCGAACCTGCAGCGGAAACCCCCGCTTACACTGAGCCTGCGTACTCCGAGCCTGCTGCGGAAACTCCCACTTACACCGAGCCTGCGTACTCCGAGCCTGCAGCGGAAACTCCCGCTTACACTGAGCCTGCGTACTCCGAGCCTGCAGCGGAAACTCCCGCTTACACCGAGCCTGCTTACACCGCACCCTCAAAGCCGGAAGAACCCGCTGAGGACGCCGGCGTTGACCTCGGAAAGCTGATCTACTGCCGCAACTGCGGTCAGGATATGTACGAAAAGGAAACAGTCTGCAAGAACTGCGGTTCTCCGAACAAGTGGAACGAAAAGCCGCTCAGGCATTCGGTTTCAGGTGGAACGGCAAAGGAACACAAGGAGCCTACAAAGGTGTTCGGAATATTCCCGATACCCACCGTTATCGGCGCTGGCGTCGTTGTTGCGGGACTTATCGCGCTCATCGTGATAACTACCTCCTCGCAGAATCCGGGCACCGACCCTGACATAGTGCAGAACAGCGTGTCGTTTACTTCTGCGGCTGAGTCTGACGCTACTTCCGCACCCGAAGAGAATTCTGACACCGACCCCGTCGTTACGGAGCCCGAAGATACACAGTCCGATGTGAGCGAGCCTGCGGTAACAGACCCCATCTCCGAGCCTGAGGACACAAACTCCGATAACTCCCGGTCCGATGTTTCCGAGCCGGAAGAAAGCACGGTACCCGAAGAGAGCAGCACGCCTGAGAATTCCAGCACGCCCGGGCACACCACCGCTTCATCTGCAACTTCCCGCGCAAGCAGCGCCCCTGCAGTGGTTCCTCCGGTAACTTCATCAACAAAGGCGTCTGTGACTTCCAGGGCGACTACACCCACCACAAGCACGCCCGCAGTCAGCAGCAAGCCTTCCGCTACCGTTTCCAGCGAGGATAAGCAGCGCGCAAAGATGATCGACGCTTTCGAAGCAATCTCCGCTGAAGTCGGAAAGGTACACGTTTACGCCCAGGCAACTGAATTTGCTATTGAAGAGGGCAAGACAAAGACCTTCTACACAAGCGCCATGACAAGCATGCTTTCCTCCGGCAAGACCAACGCGGCAAGCCTGCTCAAGAGCGCAAAGCCCAGTTCTTCCGAACTCTCTTCCGCTTATTCTGCGCTTGAGAAGCTGTACGACCTGTATTCCGAGTATTACAACTATGTGACCACCACTTCCGACACCGACAGCAAGTTCACCTCCAACGAAACCAAGAAGTGGGACGCATTCAACACCTCTGTAAAGAACAACTTCAACTACAGCAAGCTGCAGACCAAAAACCAGACCGAAGCCGACAAATCCCGCACATATGCCGACATAATGACCAGCGCTTCCACCGCTGCAAGCAATGCGGTATCCCAGTTCACCACAGTCAAGGGCGCGGTCGAGAACATCAAGAGCAGCAAGTACGACAGCGACGTAATGACCACCATCTACAACAACAAGACTTCTTCCATGCTCAAGGCGGCTGGTTATGCGCAGTTAGTCACCAACTATTACGGGCTGCTCAACTCCGGTGTTCCGTCTGCTTATTCCAGTGCGAAGAACGCGCTTTCCACCGCTTCTTCTGAAGCCGATGAGCTGCTTGCAGTATTCACACAGGCAGGCTATAACGACCTGTCCGGCTTCAAGACCGAGAGCAACAATTCCATCAAGGCAGTCAACAACGCTATCAACTCCATAAACAAGGCACTTTGATTTAATTCGGAATTCGTAATTCGGAATTCGGAATTATGGTATCGCCTCCGGCGATAATATTTAAAAAACTTTTACAGAAACACTACAGGGCGAAAGAACTACTTTCGCCCTGTGCATTTTATTGTAATTCTATTGAGATAATGTCCCGCGAAGCGGGACACATCAATTCCGAATTCCGAATTACGAATTCCGAATTAGAATTAATCCTCGTATCCGTCCAGGAAGCTGTGTACTTCGCCGTCAAGCTTGTAGGAAATTATCTTGTTCAGCTTGATGTTCTCGACGCTGCGGAATATATTCATGACAACCTGCGGGTTTTCCTGCGAAAGCTCCGCGATGAGCTGCTTTATCGCCTGCCGCTTGGAACGCGCCGCTCCGTCGGGATTGCATGTGGTGCAGGTATCCGTGAAACGGCATGCGCACTGTATGAAATGCAGGTCGTTGTACTTCGCCCAGTGCTTTATCTCGTCCTCGCGGATAAAGTACATTGGGCGTATCAGCTGCATTCCCGGGAAATTCGCGCTGTGAAGCTTCGGCATCATGGTTTCTACCTGACCGCCGTATATCATGCTCATGAGTATCGTTTCGATAACGTCGTCAAAGTGGTGCCCCAGCGCTATCTTGTTGCAGCCGAGTTCCTTCGCCTTGTTGTACAGATGACCACGGCGCATTCTCGCGCAGAGGTAGCAGGGGTTATTCTGGACGTTGTATACGGAGTTGAATATGTCGGTTTCAAATACCGTTATCGGAATTCCCATCAGCTTCGCGTTTGCCTCGATGATGGCGCGGTTTTCGCTGCTGTAGCCAGGGTCCATCACCAGGAACACAAGGTCGAAATCAAACTTGCGGTGGCGCTTTATCTCCTGGAACAGCTTCGCCATCAGCATAGAATCCTTGCCGCCGGAAATGCACACCGCGACGCGGTCGCCGGGCTTTAGCAGCTCGTATTCGTTCAGCGCTTTCGCAAACTTGCTGAATATGCTGCGGTGGAACTTCCGCGTAAGGCTGCGCTCTATATCAGCGCAGCGGTCCGCACTGCTCTGCATCGCGATCTTCTCGCCCAGCCAGCGCACATACCCACCAGTGAGATTTGCCGCGGAATACCCGCGCTCACGCAGTTTTTCCGCAATTTCTTCGCTGATTATGCCGCTGCGGCAGCACACAACGATATCCTTTTCCCTGGGGAATTCCGCAGTTTCTATCTGTTCCGGGGTGATGTTCACGGAATTGTCTATATGCCCCAGCGCAAACGCCGCGCTGTCGCGCACGTCAACTATCATAACGCTTTCCGGTGGAAGCTCGCGCAGTTCCCCGACGGTAATTTCTTCGTTCATTATTCGACCTCATCTTTATAATGTACTTTCCGACATATTATAACACCTTTCGGCGCGGCTGTCAACCACCAGATCAATTCGGAATTCGTAATGCGGAATTCGGAATTATTGTGTCTGCATCGCAGACATTATTTCAAAAGCTTTGATATGAAACAACACAAGGCAAAAGAATTTCTTTCACCCTGGTATTTTATGATAAATCTATTTTAGATAACGTCCCGCAAAGCGGGACACAATAATTCCGAATTACGAATTAAGAATTCCGAATTAGAAAAGCCTCTCTGCCCGACACTTGACAACCTCCCCGGGGGTGTGGTAGAATAAAAGGTGAAATATTTTTATAAGATATAAGGGGTCTGAAATGGATATTCTTGCAATAGAAAGCAGCTGCGATGAGACCGCAGCCGCAGTGATACGCGACGGGCGCGAGATAATCTCCTCGGTGGTCGCGACGCAGATAGAAGAGCACAAGCTTTACGGTGGAGTGGTGCCCGAAATTGCCAGCCGCCGTCACTGCGAAAGCATAGTCGGCGTCGTACAGGAGGCGCTCGACAAAGCCGGAATGAAAGCCCAGGACGTGGACGCGATAGCCGTCAGCTTCGCCCCGGGACTTATCGGCGCGCTGCTGGTCGGCGTGAACTTCGCAAAGGGACTGGCGCTCGCGCTCAACAAGCCGCTTATTCCGGTGCACCACATTCGCGGGCATATAGCCGCGAATTACCTCGCACACCCGGAACTGGAACCACCTTACCTGTGCCTGGTGGCTTCCGGCTCGCACAGCCACATAGTCCGCGTTAAAAGCTGGACGGAATTCGAGACCATAGGGCAGACCGTGGACGACGCGGCAGGAGAGGCATTCGACAAGGCTGCGCGCGCCATGGGGTACCCCTACCCCGGTGGAGTGCACATCGACAAGGCTGCGCAGTCCGGCGACAGGAAGAAGTACCAGCTGCCGCACCCGCACACCGCAAATCCCTACGATTTCAGCTTCTCGGGACTGAAAACCGCTGTGATAAACCTTATCCACAACGCAAACCAGAAGGGCGAAGAGGTGGACGTGAACAGCCTTGCAGCCTGCTTCCAGTACACAGTCGCCGACATACTCACGCAGAAATTCATCTCAGCCGCAAAGGAATACGGCTACAGGACCATCGCCCTCGCAGGCGGCGTGGCAGCCAACTCCGGGCTGCGGAATATGCTGCAGCAGCGCGCGGACTACAACGGCATGAAAGTATACTACCCACCCCTCGCGCTGTGCGGCGACAATGCGGCTATGATAGGCTGCCAGGCCTATTATGAGTTCCAGGCAGGGCACACCGCAGGCACAGACCTCAACGCAGTAGCCACCATGCGGCTCGACCGCGTTACATGGTGATTTTCAGGGGGACATATGAAAAACATTATTCTTATAGGAATGCCCGGCTGCGGTAAGTCCACCGTCGGGGTGCTTCTCGCAAAGGCAATGGGCTCCCGCTTCATAGACACCGACATCACGATACAGAACCGCACGGGAATGCTCCTGCAGCAGATAATCGACCAGAAAGGGCTTGACTGGTTCTGCATAGAGGAAGAACGCGCTATAATGTCCGTAGAGGAAAGCAGTGGCTGCGTTATCGCGACCGGCGGCAGCGCGGTGTATTCCCGCAGCGCAATGCGCTACCTTAAGGAGAACGGGTTCGTGTATTACCTCTCGCTGCCAGTGGAACAGGTGCAGAAGCGCCTTTACAACATCAGAACCCGCGGCATAGCCATGCGCCCCGGTGACTCTATAGAGGACGTGTTCCGCAGACGCCGCAAGCTGTATGAGGAATACGCCGATATAACCGTTGACTGCGCCGGAAAATCCATTGAAGAAATAGTCGGCGAGATATGCGACGAGCATGCCCTCATCGCCGGAAAGTGACGAAAGGAGCAACATGGAAGAGAACGTAACAGGCGAATTCCCGCAGGAAGAAAGCGCTTCCAGAATGCCCGGCTTCAAGCTGACATGCCTTAAGCTCGGCATAATGCTCGTGGTGATATTCGTTTCCCGCGGGGTGGAAAGCATTCTGCTGTCGCTCGCGGTGAACGCGGGAATGTTAGATTTTATAAGCGACAACATATCCTATCTGATACAGACGCTGTTCAGCTTTCTGTTTCTTTACATCATTCCCCTGGGCACCGCGATACTGCTGTTCAAGCCAAAGGGAATGTGCTCAAGGGTCTACAAAAAGCCCGTCTATTTCAGCAGCGCAATGGGAATGTTCCCGGCAATGTACGGGCTCTCGTTCATGGTGAACATGCTCACAATGCTTGTTTCAAAGCTGTTTGAGGACACCGACCTGTACAAATCCTTCAACACCGTCAACGAACTCAAGCCGGACAACATGTTCTGCGCGATAGTGCTGCTGGTGCAGCTGGTGGTCATCGCCCCGCTGTTCGAGGAATTCTGGTTCCGCGGAGTGGTCATGGAATCGCTGAGGCCTTACGGCAACGGGTTCGCGATAATCGTTTCCGGGCTGCTTTTCGGGCTTACCCACGCGAATTTCAACCAGTTCTTCTACGCTGCGGTGCTGGGAATATGCCTGGGCTACATCGCGGTTTCCACAAAGTCGATAGTCACGACGACCATCATGCACGCGATGTTCAACGGAATTTCCGGGCTGATGCTGCTTTTCATCACGTTCGACGACGTGGGCGATTACCTGATGGGTACGACCGATGAGAAATCCCCCATGGTGGTGTGCTATCTCGTGTTCTGCTTCATCGTCGTTATGCTGATGATAGTCGGCGTGTTCATGGCTATCGCGAAGCTGCGCAAGATAAGGCGCTACAAGGTCCCCAGGGTGTGGGACGTTTCTGCGGGCAGGCGCTGGGGGATATTCCTCTCGCGGTTCACCGTCATCATAGCGCTGGTACTGGCTGCGGATACGTTCACGTTCCAGTTCATTCCACAGGGAATATACAGGCTCCTCAGTTCGCTGGTACAATAAACAAAACGCCGTCACGCAATTCGTGCGATCATACAAATCCGACATACAAAGGTTGACGCCTCCTGTTTTATGTGTTATTATGGTAACATGAACAGGAGGTGTTTTTATGAAAATCGCTAAAACCTATATTTTTGACGCATTCGTCAATCTCATCGGGCAGTCGGTGCTGTTCCTTATCGGGGCGTTCGTGTGGGTCAGCACTGCGGCTGAAATTATCTGGGCGCTTGTCGCTGTCGGGTTCGCGGCGTTCCTGTCGATAATGGAGCGCGGTGCCGAAACTCGTCGCGGCGCGGATTTCCGGCACTATATGATGTTCTCGGTGCTCCCTGTGAACGTCATTGCGCTGGTGGCTGCCGCGATATCCGGGGTCATTGAATATCGCATATGGGCAGGCGGCGCGATTATTTACAACTACACCCCGCTGTACCCCATCGGCATCGCCGTCGGGACCATCTGGATAACGTTTGCGTTCGCTGCGATAAACCGGCTTACGCTGAGCAAAACTACCTAGGGAAACGCTGATTAAATCAAATTCGCCTCGCTCAAACGAGCATACTCACGC
>ENA-OZUP01000078-OZUP01000078.1-human-gut-metagenome-genome-assembly--contig:-NODE-78-length-22968-cov-7.112905_pt1 | contig 22968 bp, 18 predicted proteins | sample MGYA00243436_ERZ654027 | MGnify/ENA primary metagenome ERZ654027 (study PRJEB26926, sample SAMN06164567) | human gut metagenome | biome: ENVO:00009003; feature: ENVO:2100002; material: ENVO:00002003...
GTGAACTCCCCCGGCAGCCCTTCCGGCAGGAATATCCTCAGTCCACCCGGCAGCGGAATTCGTATTTCTTCCACCAGTTCCAGGGGGATTCTGGTTATCTGCGCCTTTTTCCGGACTGAGCGGCTTTTCATGTCGGGGATTTTGTCACTGGGGTAAGCAATGCGCTTTTCTACGTTCAGCCTTGCAAGAATTATCGTGATACGGCTGTCTGGGAGATGCTCCCTTATCGAATAAAGCTCCTCAAACATGGCGAGTTTGCGGTTTACATGCCGGAACGCTGTTTCGTCCAGCACTTCTCCTGTATTGGAATTGATGTACACATTCCGTGATTTCGCAATCATCGGGTGAACTATTGTGACATGCGCTGCCTGTGTGAATTCGGTCAGCTTTTCCTTAAGCAGGTACAGACTGCGGGTCTGTATTTCGTAAATTCCGTCCTCGTTTACGGCGTCAGCAAAGAATTTTCCTATACGCACTTCCTGGTCGTCGGCGTAAGGTGAATAGTAGTTTTTGAGAGCGGCGTGTATCAGCTTTTCGTTCTGAGTCCCAACGGAACCGTGCATTCCGCGGACGCGGGTCATTGCAGCGCTAAGCGCTTTTGAAAATCGTTCGCTGTCAGTTGTAACATGAACCGCAGGCGCTTCAATGCCGTTTTCTCTTGCTATGTACTTTGCAACGGCGCCCTCATCATTGGAATCTATAACGATATCGGCCGCCTTTTTCAGTTCATCGCACGCATTCGCGACTGCAACGCCGGTGTCAGCGGACATTATCATCGACATATCGTTGTTGTTATCGCCGAAACACACCAGCCTGTCAGCGTGTGTGAGTTCCATCACCTGGAGAAGCGCGCTTGCCTTGCTGGCGTTCCTGCTGAATATCTCATACCATATTTCGTTTTTGTTGTATGTGTCGGGCATATAATTCACAGCAAAGCCATTCTCACGGCTGAAAACGCTGTCAAGCTCGGCAATATCCGTTTTGGGGTCAAGCAGCGTGAAATAGAATATGCGCCCCTGGAAAAGCTCTTCGCGGGTTTTCACAGGGCGCAGCCGCTTGTCGCCCTGCCGGGTGCTCACATAGCCGTAAACGTCGTCAAGCCTGCTTTCAAGGTAGCTTACGCGTTCCCTGCCGTCTATGTATGAATACACAAGCGGCGCAAGTTCATTCCGGTTGAAATATTCAACTGCCACCCTGAGGGAAGAATCCGGAAAAATATTCTCGACGATATGGCGGCCGTCCCTGGGGTCAACGACAAAAACCCCGTTGAATGTTACAGCGGGGCATCTGAGATCAAGCTTTGTGAGCAGGGGAGAGGCGCTGGACCATGAACGCGCCGTCGCAAATGTGAACAGCACGCCGCTTTTAGTCAGCCTGTTCAGCAGTTCAGCGCTCTCGTCAGATATGCTTTTGTCGGAACGAAGCAGGGTTCCGTCAAGGTCAGTGGCGTATAGGGTCATTTTAATCTCCGGTCGTCAGAAATCAGGCTGGGCGTCTACAAAACGGTGGTCGAGCATGTATTCTCTCAGCTGCTCCATCGTGGGCAGACCAGCGTTGTCGCTGGCATTCTGTATCTGCATGCTGCCAACGGCGTTAGCACGGAAAACAGCCTCACCAAGGGGAATTTCATCGCAGATACCACTGATTAGCCCCGCAGCGAAACCGTCACCTGCGCCGGCTGTGTCAACAACGGCGTCAGCCCGGAATGTCGGCGCTATTCCGCTTTCGACATGGCTCTTGTAGTAAGCTCCCTGCTTTCCGAGTTTGACGATTACCTTTTTTGTACCCAGGGAAATGTAATGATCTGCTATATCTTCGGGGTCGTTAAGTCCACAGAGGCTCTCAGCTTCCTTCAGGCTGGGCAGAAAAACGTCAGACTGAGCCGCAAATTCATTAAGCAGCGCCATCGTTTCCGGGGACCTGTCCCAAAGCTGGCTGCGGAGGTTGGGGTCAAACACCACTGTAATGGAATTCTCCTTTGCACGCTCCACAAGACGGCGTGCAGCCTTTGCTGCAGAATTCGAGATGGTCGGGAATATCCCGGTAAAATGCACCGCTCTTATATCGGAAAGGTCTATCCCGTCAACATCGTTCTCGCAGAGGAACGATGCTGCGGAGTCCTGCCGGAAGTAGTATATCTCATGCTTCCCGGGTTCAGATTTGCTCTTCATCATGGAACCTGTGAGATGGTACGGGTCGGTTATGATAAGGTCGTCGGAAATGCCGTTTGCTTTCATGAATGCGCGTATTCTCTGTGCCCTGGGGTCGTCGCCAAGTCTTGTCATAAACCTGGGGCACAGACCGAGCCGTGAAAGTCCCACAGCGACATTTATTTCAGCGCCTGAAACGCTTGCGCGGAAATGCACGGTATCAGCCAGCGCGCCTTCTTCTTCAGCAAGCAACAGTTCCATCGGCTCTCCGATCAGAAGTACCTTATCCATAACAATAACCTCACTTTTTTGTCTCTGTAAAATCCCCGCTGAACCGTCTGAGCGGTTCTACTATATTATTATAGCAGATTTTTCTGATAAATCAAGGTCTTTATGAGGATTATTGAATTAAATTGCAGAATTTTTGAATAACAGCCCATAATATGTAACCGCCTGAAGCGGCGGCTGTGGATACTTCGTCCATTTGCTCCATCATGGTCTGCGCGAATACGGCGTATCCCCGGGTGGGGTCGTTGAGAAATACATGCGTTACCGCTCCCACAAGCATTCCGTTTTGTATTATCGGGCTTCCGCTCATTCCGCGTACTATGCCACCCGCTTCGGAGATCAGCCGCTCGTCGGTCACCCTTATCACCATGCTTTTAGTGCCACTGATGGCGTACATATTGATCTTTTCGATTTCGATGGTGTATTCCTGCGGCTTGCAGCCCTCTATGGTGGCGAGTATCACCGCGGGTCCGCACTCCGCTTCATCACGGAATGCCATTGGCATGGCGCTCCCGGTCGGTTCAGCGTTCATTGTGCCGAATATTCCTACCGGTGTATTGGCTGAAAGTTTTCCGAGAATTCCCGGGCAGAGGTCGCCGCACAGTTCGCCTGCTTCACCGTCGCAGCCTTTCATTACGCTGAATATCTCGGCATTCGTTATTTCACCGCTGGAAATCGGCATAAGTTCCCCAGTAGTCACATCGCTCACCGGGTGCCCAAGTCCACCGAACGAGCCAGTCGCCGGGTCAAAATACGTTAAAGTGCCGATGCCTGCTGCGCTGTCACGCACCCATGTTCCTATGCGGTACTGTCCGTTGGCTGCTTCCGGAACCAGGCGAATGCATTTTTCGCTGCTGCCTCTTGATACAACTATAGTGCATTCCGACGGCGACAGCTGCACTGCCTCGGCTATTCCGGAATTTGTCTGCACCGGAACTCCGTTTACACTGGATATCATGTCCCCGGGCTTTATTCCCGCGCGGTCTGCCGGGGAGCCCTTGTTGACTGAAACCACCATTACTCCGTCAGTGCGCAGCTTTATTCCAAACGGCGTGCCGCCTGGAACAAGCATTTTCCTTTCAGCCTGGTTTTCTGCCGGTAAATTGCAAATGCGGCTGCCGGAAAACTGTCTTATATTTTCAAAACGTCTTTCAGAAATTGAACTTATGTGATTGCTGCCAGTCTGTACCGTGCTCCCTCCGGACAGAATGACGCCTTTTATTCCGAAAGCACTTATTGACATTGCGATAAGCCAACACAGCAATCCGGAAATAAGTCTGCCTGCTCTTTCCATCTTTTCACCCCGATCAACTCATTCGGAGAAATTTCTCCGTCACGCTTTTACTATTTGCAGACGTCGGAGAAATATAAAAGGAAATAACAAGCGGGATTAAATGCTCATATCGACGTAATGCGGTTTTCCTGCATATATTATAATGTATAAAAATATTATGCCCATTGCCGCTGTAAAAATCAAGAGAAAATATTTTTGTCATTATGTAAGATATACTTGACATTATGAAAAATATATGTTATACTGAATGTGAGGTGAGATAATGGCAAAAAATCTCAGACTAAAAGCGGCAAGAGCGGCGCTTGATATGTCGCAGGAAGCGCTTGCCAAAAAGACCGGAGTGACCCGGCAGACGATAAACGCGGTAGAAAACGGCGACTATAACCCGACGATAAACCTGTGTATCTCCATATGCAGGGCGCTTGGGAAAACATTAGACGATTTATTCTGGGAGGGGAACAAAAATGAGCATGAAGAGTTTTGACAAATTCTGCGAGAAAATCATACTCGGAGAGCCGGGCAGTGAAAAGGAAATCTTTGACGAGCGGCAGAAACAGCAACGTACGCAGCTGACGCTTTTTTCTCTTGCAATCTACGCCGGTGCTTCCGCATTGGTCGTAATGCTGAATGAGGTCACTCCCGGATTTCTTGAAGGCAGTTTTTCAGGAATGCTGCTCTGCGCCGGAGCGGCGTATCTTATCTGGGTGATAATGGCTGCGCGCAAGGGGTGCCTGTTTGGCGTTTCCGGGAGCCAGGTGATTACCAGTGCGATCAGTTTGCTTTCAATGGTGCTGTGCTACACGCTCATGCTTCTTCCTGATGAAGACGAAGAATCGTTTGCCGTCATAAGGAACGGCAAACTGACTGAAAATGCTGCCGTTCTGTTTGCGTTGGCGATGATGGCTGTTTCTGCGGTTATTGTTATCGCGTCAAACATCAGAAAGAAGCGGTCGGAACTGAATGACATGAAGTCATAAATCATGCTTTTACTTTGTGCAACTTATAAAAATTTATGTAAATGTTACATTCTGTGTTGACAATACAGATTTATTATTGTATAATAATAACATAAGTAGATTTAAGCTTTCGGATTTTGGTCTGTGAGCCGGGTTCGTGCGTTTCATGGAGGTGTGTATATTGAAGCTTTGTCTTGCCCAGACTGACATCGTATGGGAGGATAAGTCCGCGAATATGCATAAATGCCGTGATATCATGAACGAGGCTGCGCGGCAGTCAGCGGATCTTGTCGTGTTCTCGGAGCTTTCGCTAACCGGGTTTACCATGAACTCTGAACTTTCAGAAGCGTATAATGGAGAAACGGTGCAGTTTTTTAAGCAATGCACCGAGGATTTTGGCGTCGCGGCAGCGTTCGGATATGCGTGCGCCCACGACGGCGTCATAACAAATCGAATGTCCATTGCCGACCATGGTGAAATAACGGCAGAATACGATAAAATACACCCGTTTTCCTATGGTGGGGAATGCTCCGTGTATTCCGGTGGAAACAGCCTTTGCATAACGGATATATGCGGGGTCACGGTGGGACTGACGATCTGCTACGACCTGAGGTTCCCGGAAATTTATCAGGCGCTTTCCGGTAAGTGTCAGCTGATATTAGTGTCTGCAAACTGGCCGGAATCTCGTTCCGTTCACTGGAACGCCCTGCTCAAAGCACGCGCCATAGAGAACCAGTGCTATATCGCCGGGTGCAACAGATGCGGTTCAGGAAACGGGCTGACTTATTCCGGCGAAAGCAAGGTGTATTCGCCTGACGGCGAAGTGCTGTGCAGGATCATGCCTTATGCCGATGGACTTATCTACGCAGATATAGACAAGGAAAAATGCAGCGGTATCCGCGCTGAATTTCCGCTGAAGAACGACAGACGACAGGATCTGTATATTGATTTTTACGCAAAGTAAGGGGTGCTTTTTCGTGGAGATTGAACAGAAGATCGCATGGCTAAGACCAGGAAGGATCCAGAAACTTTATGAGGGGCAGAAGAGCTCCTATGGAATGAACCGGCTATTTGTGATAGGCATCGGGAAAAACGGCATTGACTGTGTGCTCAGATGTATGCATAATACCAGCCGCCGTTTCGGCCTGGACCCTAAAAAAGTGCGATTTCTGTGCATTGGCATTGAAAATCAGCTGAACGACGCGTCCTACGAGGGGACTGTGCCGTCTGATGGCGATGTGCTTCAAATAGTTCCGGAGGATGCAATATACAAGTATCTCAATAATCCTGCAAAGTTGCCGGACTGCGCTCTTTCATGGTTTGACCAGGGTCTTAAGAACTATTCACCTGCAACGCCTACCTATGGACTTACCAAAAGGCAGTGCGGGCGCGTGGCTCTGTTCCACTATATCAAGCAGATAGTAAAGATGGCAGGCAGCGTGATGAATGATTTCGGCAGCGCAGACAAGCCGCTCGACATAATTCTGACGGGTAATCTGGGCGACCCGATGTTCGGTGGAATGTTCATTGACCTTGCCTATATCCTTAACAGAATATTCGCTGTTTACCCTGGAGCAGTTCGCGTTAATGCATATCTATTCGCTGCGGACACTGCCGCGCTCATCGAAGAGGACAACCGCGACCTCGGGTTTTATTCTGCCAATACGATAATAGCAAAAAACGAACTTGATAAGTTCCAGTTTGGAAAGAAGCATTTTTCACAGCAGTATTCCAAAACGTTCAGCGTTGATTCCGATAAACCGCCATTTAATGCATGTTTTCTGATACCAGCGGCTGAAAACTACGACCTTACAATGAGCGATGCTTCAGAAAAGATACTCAACCGTATGGAGATAATTTTCAGCAAGGACGACGACGCAGAGCGTATTCTTTCCTATAACATGCTTAAAGCGGACGCTTCGCATGATTTCCGGTACCTTGCCTGCAATTCCAGAGTTGTGGAAGCCCCGGTCGGGAAAATGATGTCTTACCTGAGCATCAAACTGTTCACAAGACTGAACCACACTTTAAACGGAAACAACGTCGGCGAAGTTCTGCTGAAACGATATTCAAGTATGGTGTCTCCGTCAAGGGAACTTGTTGCTTCAAAGAGCGGCTCATTGCCGTCTATTGAATTCGACGAGCGCTCAGAGCCGGCTTTTTCTGCAAAATCAGTGAGAAACAGCAGCGACAATCCGCTGTCGGCAGTGCAGAAGTGGCTGAGTTCAATGAAAGACGCCGTTGTTAATGGCGGTCCCGTATGCGCGCAGGAAATAGCAGACAGCATTATAACAGACTGCGAAAATGCCAAAACTGATTTCGCAAGGGGACCCTTTTATGCTCAGGAGATTTTGCGGAAGTGTTTCGCTGAGATACGCATAAACATTGCAAAGGTGAAATCCGAAACCGAGGACATGACTGAACAGACTGCGCGCACAAGAGATCTTGAACGTGCAGCATACCGAAAGGTTCATTCTTCGCTTTTCGTGAATAAAGCGGTGGAGCAGTACCTTTTTGAACTGAAAGGCTTTGCAGAATCGAGCGTTGTTGTGGAATGCAGCGAACCCATGATAGCTTTCTATCAGCTTCTGAACGACAAGCTCACCGAATATTACAACACCACGCTGCAGAAAGCGGTGGCTCCGTTTGAGCAGATGTCAATGAACCGCGGTGGCGTTATAGACAGCATAAAGGAGGACTACTCCGGAAGCAGCTGCGTATCCGAGGCGTTTTCCCTTGACAACGACGATATCCGCGCAAAACTTGACGCAATGGCTGACAGCGTTTCAAAGGATAAGCTTGAGAAGTATTTCAGTGAGTCCGGGATACTTTCCCTGCCAGACGATGATGAAACGGCGCTTGCAAAAGCGGTCGTCAAGATACTTCGCCAGTGCTTCGAAGAGCAGCTTTCTATGCCGCTTGGAGAAATGTGCGCGTATTTCGGCGTCGAAAACGGCATAGAGTCCGCGATGGAGACATGCGTTACCGGCTGCGGCGTAACTGCGCCTGTCAGCGACAAGCTGTTCATCACCAGAGTGATATGCCCGAAAAATGTCCGGCAGGAAGATATTGCGCGGTTAAGAAAGCAGTATCATGGCGTTAATTACATCTGGAATGGCTCCGTGTGCAGCCAGATGACCGCGGCTTCCACCATATGCGGAGGCGCACAGCTTGAGGAATTCAGCGGATATCAGCAATGGGAAAATATGCACTACGCATATGCGAATGACTCGCTTAAAAAGCATGGACTGAAAATATTTGCATGATATTTTCTGCAAAGGATATTTAATGACAAAAGATTATTTATCAGACGGTGTGCTGGTTTATGACAGGTATTACTGCTCAAAACCGCACACCCCTCTGCTTGTAATAAAAAGGATAATACTGGCGGTTTTGTTCTGCGTCAGCTCTATGATGTACATTCTCGGGCAGTATGACTTTCCGGTCAGCCTGCCTGCTATGGGATTGATATGCGTGATTTCCTGCGTGGTGTTCTCGACAATACTTGTGTTTGTGAGAAGCCGCTGGCTTATACTCGGCACCGCAGTGGTCTCTGGGCTGGCAGTCTGGCTGAATTTCGGCATTCTGAAAGAACGACTGAGTTATTTTGCTGACGCATGTATGCTGCTGGTAGAAGGACGTTTCCTGTACCCGCGCAGCTATCTCTTTCACCAGGACGAGCCGCTTAACGCCCTTAACGATCAATTCGTGCAGGGAGTTGTCCTCGGGACGGTTCTGCTGTGTGTTTTTTACAGTTTTATCGTTTCTCTGTGTTTTTCGGGGAAGCTGCGCCTTGCCGTTCCCGGGCTGTTGTTTGTGGGACTGTGGGTTCCGGTGCTTATTTCGGAAAACCTTGAATTTTCTATGTGGCTCGTGCCGGCGCTGGCTTCTCTGGCCGCTGCATTTGCCATCAGGAAGAACTATTCAGGTGGGCTTGCAGTAAAGCACAGCAGTTCTTCGGATTACCGCAGGAGAATGCGCCGTGAAGAGCGCTCATTCCTGAAGCATATTTCCACCGCGCCGCTGACTAAACGCACTGAAATGCGCTGCAACTATTATCTGAAGTATTTCAGTTCCGGAATGTACTGCGCTGCCCTGGTGGCGATATGCATTATGGTCGGCGCAACGATAATCCCTGTTGGTGGGAGCATAGATTACACAAGCGTGTATGAATTCGTTTCCAATCTGGGTGGGGAAGTAACAGACGTGCAGTCTCCGTTTGACAACGGAACCGCTTCCGAATACTTCACCCACAGCGGCAGCGAACAGGAAAACCTCCTGAACATCATTTCCCCCGGCAGGGGAGAGCGCGAGATGCTCCACGTGACCTATGACGGCTCGCGGCCATTCTACCTGAGGGGAGATATCGGCATAGAATTTACAGGAAGATCCTGGACCACTGCAGTCGGAAGCGAGCCCGAACTCTGGAGGAATTCCGACCTTAAAGGAAACTACCGCCCTTGTGAAAACCGCGTTATCAGCGCTCTTCTCGACGCTTCCGGTGAACATATTGCGGCTTCGGCTGACGGACTTCCGATAATAACAAGTTCCGCGGTAACTATTGAATATCTGTGCGACACAGACGTTGTTTTCCTGCCTGCTTATACAGCGGATTACTCGTTCTATAACAACGAACTTTTCGATGTTTATTCCGACTATGCCGTAAGGGTGAGCGAACAGGCTGGCAGCCACATAAATTCCGTTCAGTGCACCGCTCTGATTCCCTCGTACACCAGCAATGAAATGCACGGCGACAGCGAAGGCTTTGCTTCAATGACCGAACAGTTTGACCTTGCTGGCTGCACTTTGAATGATATCTACAGTTCTGTAGTAACGGAAATGCAGCAGCAGGATATCCTCAGCGAATACGAAGAATATGTGGAACGCACCTACGTTGGAATTCCCGAGCCCTATCGCAGCGATATTGACGCTTATATTTCAAGAGAATTGGCAGAAGTACGGCAATTTATGGATCATTACGGTGAAAGCGCAAGCGAAACGGCGCGTTATCGTTACGAACTTGCGACCTATGTTTCTGACTATCTGCGTTTGGCATACACATATTCCCTTGACGGCGCAAACAACAGCAGCAATCCTGTAATGCAGTTCCTGAATGATACCAAGCGCGGTCACTGCTCGCTTTATGCAAGCGCTATGACGCTGATACTCCGTGAACTGGGCGTTCCCGCGCGGTACTGTACTGGATTTTACGTGCAGGCGCCCGAGGGCAGCAACTCAGTACTTCTGCGCGAAAAGAACCTGCACGCATGGGTGGAGGTTTATGTGGGCGAGTACGGCTGGGTGACTTTCGACCCGACAAGTTCGGCTGCTTATCCGGACCAGAATGGTGCTTCGGAAGCCGCAGCCACCACTGAAAATGCTTCTTACGAAGCGACCGTAAACGCGACCTCGGAGGAGATTATCGAACCGGTTTCGAATGCTGCCCCTGAAAGCGTTGACGTACCGACTGAGGAACATAACACAACAAATGCATTTCAGACATCAGAAGCGAACACATCAGATGAGGATCCAGGGATAAACTTTATTGATGCTATCCTGCCGTATCTCCCGGCATCGATTGTTGTGATAGCTGTAGCAGCAGTGCTGACGGCGCTCCTGATAAGGCTCCACAAGCTGAAAAACAATGCGCGCGAATCCCTGAATAAACTCAGCAGACCTGCCGGCGATAATTCAAAGGCAATGTTCAGCCTTATCCTGGCGCTGCTGGAGGAAAACAATATAATCCCCAGGCGCGGTGAACTTCCTGCAGCATTCTGGCGGCGTGCCGACCTGAAATTCGGTACTTCTCTTGAAAGCATCTCAGGATTACTGGAAGCGCTTGAATTTGGCTCGCACGAGCCGTCGCCCGATGAATACAGCGAGATTTACGCTCAGCTGATAAAGCTTGTCGATGAGATCGCGCCTTTCCATTTCCCTGGTAATATCAAAGCGCTGCGGATTATTCAAAAAGCAGTCTGACCAGATTTTGCAATTTTCATAAAATAATCCTGAAAAATTGAAAAATCCTGTTGATTTTTGCGTAATTATTTGCTATAATAATATATGCAGATAAGCTGCATTCACTTTGCATAATTTTTTTGAAATAGCGAGGACATCATCATGAGATTGATAACACGTTCAGATTTTGACGGACTTGCCTGCGGTGCGCTGCTTCTGTGCGCCGGAGTTGTCGAGCCTGATTCCTGGACTTTTGCTCACCCGAAGGATCTCCAGGACGGACTTATTCCTGTAACAGAAAACGATGTACTGGCAAATGTTCCGTTCGTTGAGGGCTGCGGACTGTGGTTCGACCACCATTCCAGCGAGGAAGAGCGCAGGAAGTATAAGGGCAAATATAAGGGTGAGAGCCGTATAACACCAAGCTGTGCGCGTATAATCTATGAGTACTACGGTGGTAAGGAACGCTTCCCGAATTTTGATGATCTTATGGAAGCGGTTGACAAGGTGGACAGCGGTAACCTTACCCGCGAGGAGATACTAAATCCGCAGGGTTGGATACTTATAGGCTTCCTTATGGACCCAAGAACTGGTCTGGGCAGATTCAGAAACTTCACTATAAGCAACTACCAGCTGATGGAAAATCTTCTCAAGTGCTGCGCATACATGACAACTGACGAGATCCTTGCAATGCCCGACATTCAGGAGCGTATAAAGCTCTACAACGAGCAGACAGAAAAGTTCAAGGAAATGGTACATAAGTACACACGCACTGAGGGCGATGTGATAATCACCGACCTGCGCGGCGTCGATACGATATACACAGGTAATCGCTTCCTGATATACAGCCTTTATCCTGAGCAGAACATTTCCTGCTGGATCGTAAACGGCAAGGGCGGCAAGGGCTGTTCCTGCGCGGTTGGTTATTCCATACTCAACCGCACCAGCCACGTCAATGTTGGTTCGCTTATGCTGAAATACGGTGGAGGCGGTCATATGGCTGTCGGAACATGCCAGTTCCCGGACGACCAGATGGAAGAAAAGGTACCGCAGCTGCTAAATGAACTTGTTAACTATGACAAGCTTTATAATGCGAAGTAATACAAAAACTGACTGGCTTCGGCTGGTCAGTTTTTTACATAAAAAAGCTGAAAAATTAGAAAACCTACTTGAATTTTTCAGACAACTATGTTATATTATATATAGGCGATATCTGTGCGCCGGCATCGAAGTGCTCCGTTAGGCTGCGTTTGCGAATACGTGGGCAGGCTCTGTGTCGTTCGGCAGTGTTCAGCATCAAATCGGAGGACATATCATAATGAGAATTCTTTACGCTGCAAGTGAAGCTCGTCCCTTTGCCGCATCTGGCGGTCTCGCAGATGTTGCAGGCTCCCTACCCAAGGCTCTTTGCGCCGCCGGTCAGGAAGCATGTGTTGTTATGCCGTATTATGTGAATTCATTCAAGCCTGAGCAGAAGGAAAAGATGAATTACATAACCAATTTTACAGTCCCTGTAGGCTGGAGAAGCCAGTATTGCGGTCTGTTTTCGCAGCAGGTCGATGGCGTTACTTATTTTTTCATCGATAATGAGTTCTATTTCAAGCGCGATAACGGACTTTACGGCTATTTTGACGACGCAGAAAGATATGTTTTCTTCAGCCGTGCAGTCCTCGAAATGCTGAAATATATTCAGTTCAAGCCGCAGGTTATCAATTCCAACGACTGGCAGTGTGCGCTGATACCGGTTTATTATGACCTGTTCTACCGCAATGCAGGCGGCTGCTATGATAATATCAAGCATGTATTCACTATCCACAATATTGGGTATCAGGGACAGTATGGTCTTGACCTGGTTAAGGATATCGTAGGCATTCCTCCGCACAAGGTAAATATTATCGAATATGATGGCGATATTAATTTCATGAAGGGTGCTATCGAGGTTGCCGACAAGGTTACAACTGTATCTCCTACTTATGCCAAGGAAATACTCGACCCGTGGTTCTCTCATGGTCTTGACAGAATTCTTGTGAGCAAGCAGTACAAGACATGCGGCTTCCTGAACGGTATCGACACGGATATGTATAATCCTGAAACCGATACTGCCATTGCCGCTAATTTCAGCGCTAAGGATCATAAGGGTAAAGCCGCGTGCAAGAGCGCTATTTTCCAGGAATTCGGCATGCCTGAATATAAGATACCGCTGCTGACCATGATCTCCAGATTTGCTGATCACAAGGGCTTTGACCTTGTACGTGCAGTTTTCGATGAGATCATCGCTACAGATATGCAGGTCGTAATTCTCGGTTCTGGTGAAAGTCAGTATGAGGAATTCTTCCAGAACATGCACTGGCGTTATCCGGATAAGGTCGGCTTCTACAGAGGATTTAACACAGGTCTTGCAAAGCGCCTTTATGCAGGTTCTGATATGTTCCTTATGCCATCAAAGAGCGAACCGTGCGGTCTGGCGCAGATGATCGCGGCACGTTATGGTACTATTCCGATAGTAAGAGCTACCGGTGGTCTGAAAGACAGTATCATTGATTATGGCGATAATGGTATTGGATTTACATTCCAGAGTTATAATGCGCATGATATGCTTGGCGCAGTACAGCGTGCAAAGGCTGCTTATGATAACAGAATGGCATGGGGCAGACTTGTGACACGTGCAATGAAGGCAGATTTCAGCTGGGCTCAGTCGGCTAAGCTTTATATTGGTCTTTATAAGGAACTTTGTGGTGAATAAAAAAACCGGACCGCGCTATCAGGCGCGGTCCTTTTGTATGTAAGGGTCTTTTCATTAAACGAGAAGATCCTTTTACTTTTTGTTTTTCAGTTCCGCGAGAGGATTTTTGCTCATCGCTGATTGCATCTGATCGTTTGAAATATGAGTGTAGATCTGGGTCGTGTTCAGGTTTTCATGCCCCAGGACTTCTTTAAGCACCCTGACGTCCACGCCATTCTGATACATCAGTGTTGCGGCTGTATGCCTGAGTTTGTGTACTGACAGACCACGGTTATCAAGCCCGCTGGCTTTCAGGCATTCCTCGACTATCTGCTGGACGCGTCGATTGGATATACGCGTATTCCTGCGACTCAGAAAGAGCGCGTCTGTTTTAGCGGTCATATCACGGCAGCCGGCTTCGGCGCGTGTTTTATTGTCGGTTTCAGCAGGGGAGAGGTAATCGAGATATGCCTGTATGCATGCGTCGTTCAGATATACTATGCGTTCCTTACTGCCTTTACCGAGCACTTTAAGCGTCCAGGATTCATGGCCGGAACTATCTCTTGAGCAACGGATATCCGACATATTTATTCCAACTAACTCGCTCAAACGTATGCCGCAATTCAGAAAAAACGTTATTATGCAATAATCGCGTTTCTGGTCGGGCGTGTTTATGTTCTGCAGCATTTCGATGGATTCGTCGAGTGTAAGGTACTTTGGCAGTGCTGGTTTTGGTGATGGTAATTCAAGATTTGCCAGCGGGCTTACTTCAAATATTCCCTTATTATTAGTAAGGTACTTGAAGAACTGCCGTAATGCAACGCCTTTACGGTAACGTGCCTGTGGGTGATTATCTTTTTCGTTCTTTGTGTATATTAGGAAGTCCTGAGCCAACATCAGGTCTACCGATTTTATATCTGATTCGGTTATATCGCTGATTTTGATGTCCTGAAATTCTGCAGGGTTGTCAGAGGCTCTGCCTTGTTTGATTTTATAGAATCTCAGAAATGACCGAATATCAGTGTAATAATTAAGTACCGTCAATTCTGAACGGTTTTTTACAAGCTGCAGATATACAAGATAGTCCTTTAACAGCTTCGGAGCGTCATCGTATTTGTTCGTCATAATATTGTTCCTTTATCAATTATTTCTTAATCGCTCTTCTAATTGCGTAAAATTTCTCTTTTACGCAATTACGCATATTTTTATGTAACTCTTACCTTGTTACATTATAGCACAGTTCCCCGGGAATTTCAATCCCGTTTACCTCCATGGGTGTTCCGTCTGATGTATCGCTGAACCGGCTCGAGGTTCTCACCGTGCCTGATCTCGCGAACCAGACGCCGGAACATGTTCGGAAGATACCTGCACACCAAATCACAGCATTCAATATAATGGCTGCATACCGCGCAGCTGTCAAAGCTCGTACAAGCTGCACAAGGCGGATACTTATAAAGGTATCCGATCAGCGGACATTCAGCCCGGTGTATACACTCCCAATAATCACACGTCAAGATGATACCCCCGAAACTTTATTGTATTAGGCAAAGCCCACCAACGCCTGATGCGCATATCCTGTGCATGATTATAAACAAAGAGCATACAGTTACATCGGAAGTAATATCCCGCAGCTGCTTATCAAGAAATCCCCAGCGCTGAACAGTGCCATAGATCATAAGGTGACGGTGCCGACACTGGCAGATGTGCTGAAAAAGCAGTTTAGGCACACTTTCCTTACTTTTGGCGAAGTCGCGGGAATTGAATATCGTTCCTATCTCGTCAATAAGAACAAGCGTGTTATCCAGTGCGTTCAGAATATCACGCGCACAAGTCATATGTGACTGCTCTCCGTCCGGATAAGCCGCAGGGCGTTGGAGCGGCTGACGTTCATGCGCTCCGCGAGCCGTTTGGACATATCCTGCACGCTTTCCCCGCGGATAAGCCCGGTAGTCAGCGTTTCCCGCAGCTGGTTCAGCAGCTCGAATTTGTGCTTCCACAGCCTGTCCGAGAAATTCGCTCCGCTCCAGGGATAAGTCAGCGCGTTTTCAACGACCTTTGAATTCACCGTCGCAAACGCCGAACTGTACCCGTAGCGGCTCTGGATATCGTATATCGCCTGGTAATAGCCGTCCGTGTAGTTCTCGCCCAGCAGCTGCCGGAACTGCTCGTTAGCCCGGGCGTACAGCCTGGAAAGCTCCGTGTCTATGCTGCCGTTAAGGCTCTCCAGCCGCGTTATCCGCGAGCCGTAAGCCCGCGTGTCGTACTCCTGCATGAGCCTTTCCCGGACTGCCGGGTCTTTCTCCCGGCGTATCTCCTCTATGTAGCCCTCGACGGAAGTGCGACACTCCAGCGCTTCCTCGCGGTTCAGGAATTTCACGGCGTCCGCGTAGTCCATACCGTTTTCCGTCGCGAAACGGTTGTAGAAATCGTTTATTTCCCTGCGGATATTCGCAGCGGTGCCACGGTAGGCGTTCACAAGCCCGTTTGTGGCTTCAAGGCAGTTGCTGTACGCCCTGGCTTCCCGTATTTCCGAGCGCTTCCTCCAGTACTCTCCGTTGTTCATTCAGCCCTCCGAATGCGTCCATGCTGTCAGTGCCGTTCTCCTCGTCAAGCCGCTTCTGCTCTTCCTCCGGGTCCTTTGTCCAGGGGTGATTTTCGAGTATCGTACGACGGCTGATTATTCCCTCGGAATTGCGGCAGTTCGTGATCACCTCGCTCTCATTCACCGGCATGTCCGTGTTGAACACCACGTCCAGCTTCTCAGAAGAGAAATCACCCTTTCCGGTGAGCGAGAAATACACGTCGATGAACCGCTTCATGCGCTGGAACGCCGCGAGCAGCTAATCGTCGAAGATGCCCGTAAGCGCCTGGACGAAACTCAGGACCCGGACAACGACCGTTGATAAATTGCTATAATTCGACCTCCACAGGGCATACTACCCGTGGAGGTGAGAATTATCACAAACGCATACAAACTCTACAAAGACGCGCGGGACGCGTCCTGGCGCTGCCTTATCAAGACTGGAACGGTATCACTGCAGGCCGTAACCATAACGATCCCGGTGCAGACACACACCGCATAATAAAAAGCTTCTCCCGTGCCGCAAACACGAGAGAAGCAGAAGCATGACAGCATGCTATAAGCAAAGCCGCCTACAATTTTTATCATTTTGTCCCCGAAAAGTCAAGGAAGATAACATCGCAAGAATGAAAAACGCTGCCCGGAAAGACGGACGGATAAAGGCGTCGGTATACATAGGCTTAGACGCATGGTAATACCACAATTCACGGCTCACTGGCTGCGGCACACATTTGTTACTAATATGTACATGGCTGGAGTTGACGTTGCAGTTGCAAGAAATCAGGCATGTCACGGCGGAATAAAAACCACACTTGAAGTTTATACCACGCTTGACAAGGAATGTCACAAAAGCGACATGACAAAGCCTGACAATTATATCAGCGGCAAAATCTCCTAAAAGAGTAAAAATGCTATATAATGGTTTGCGCAGATAATTCTAAACTGCAAAATGGTCCGCATAAATCGAAAAATTAGCCGATTTTCGTTGTTTTTGCCGTTAGTTAAGCGTCGCGAGCTCTGAGAACAAAAAAAGCCGCAAAGCACGCTGTAATGCGGCTTTACGGCTATCGGAAATTGGTACGCCTGATGCGATTCGAACGCACGACACATAGCGTCGGAGGCTATTGCTCTATCCAGCTGAGCTACAGGCGCTTATCAACTTTATTATTATACCATAAACGCAGAAAAAATGCAACTGGTTTTTATTATTTTTTCAGGTTATACAGCTTTTTTTGAATATAAAGTTGTTTTATGGTCATATTATAAGGCATTATTGGATTAATTTGCGAAATACTATTGACAATTCAAAAAAAATATGATATAATCCTACTTGTCCGATAGGAAATATAAATATACTTCCCGAAGTCAAAAGTTAGTAACATTTAACAGAAAGCATGGTGATCCTATGACAACTATATATGCCGATAATGCAGCCACTACCAAGCTCAGCAAGACGGCGCTGGATGCGATGTTGCCATTCCTGACAGAACAGTATGGCAACCCGTCTTCCCTGCACACTGTTGGTCAGCTGGCGGCAGAAGCACTGTTCAAAGCACGCAAAACTGTTGCTGAATGCCTTAACTGCGACCTTAAAGAGATCATTTTCACTGGTGGAGGAAGCGAAGCAGATAACCAGGCTCTGCTTACTGCCACAGAGATAGGGGCACGTAAGGGAAAGAAGCATATTATTTCTGACGCTATTGAGCATCACGCGATTCTCCACTCGCTCAAGCGCCTTGAGAAGCAGGGATTTGAAATAACGCTTCTCCCGGTCGATGGTGAAGGCAGAGTTGATCCTGAGGCTGTAAAAAATGCAATTCGCCCTGATACTGCGCTTGTTACCATAATGATGGCAAACAACGAGATCGGTACGCTCGAGCCTGTTAAGGAAATTGCTGCAATATGCCATGAAAAGGGCGTTTTGTTCCATACTGACGCAGTACAGGCTGTCGGGCACATTCCCGTTGATGTAAAGGATATCGGCTGCGATATGCTTTCACTTGCAGGTCACAAGTTCCATGGACCTAAGGGAGTCGGCGCTTTATACGCACGCAAGGGTCTGCTTGTTTCTTCGCTGATCGAGGGCGGTGCGCAGGAACGCGGCAAGCGCGCAGGCACTGAGAATATAGCAGGCATCGTCGGAATGGCGACTGCTCTGAAAGAAGCCACCGATAATCTTGACGCCAACATTGCAAAGATAACCAAGCTGCGTGACAGACTTATAGAGGGTCTCTCCGTAATTTCGCATTCTATACTGAACGGACCGCGTGAGAACAGACTCCCCGGCAACGTGAACATGTGCTTTGAAGGCATTGAGGGCGAATCACTGCTGCTCCTGCTTGACCAGAAAGGCATCTGTGCGTCTTCTGGCTCTGCGTGCACATCAGGCTCGCTTGACCCCAGCCATGTTCTTCTTGCAATCGGAAGAATACACGATGTTGCGCATGGTTCTCTCAGGCTTTCGCTCTGCGAATCAAACACCGCAGAAGAGATTGAAACAATAATCAAGGCTGTACCTGAAATCGTGGATTATTTACGCCGCATTTCCCCGGTATGGCAGGACTTACAGGAGGGCAAGAGAAAATATGTTATACAGTGAAAAGGTAATGGATCACTTCACAAATCCCCGTAACGTCGGCACTATTGAGAATGCTGACGGCGTAGGCGAAGTAGGCAACGCAAAGTGCGGAGATATCATGAAGATATTCCTCAAAATAAGCAAAGACGGTATTATCGACGATGTAAAGTTCAGCACTTTCGGCTGCGGTTCCGCGATCGCAAGCAGTTCTATGGCTACTGAGATGATCAAGGGCAAGCCGGTTTCACAAGCGCTGGAGCTTACTAACAAGGCTGTTGTTGAGGCTCTTGACGGGCTCCCCGCTCACAAGATACACTGTTCTGTTCTTGCTGAGGAAGCTGTTAAGGCCGCTGTTAAAGACTACTACGACAAGAACGGCATTGCTTACGACCCTGAGATTTTCAAGGAGAAGCACGACTGCGAGCATTGCGGTGAATAAATACTATGGGCAGACCGGGTGTCTGCCCTTTTTCACATCATGAACGTTTATTGCGTATTTGCTGTATTAAGCTACTGGCGTATTTGACATTCCTGCAGATTTGTTGTATAATTGTTATGAAAGAAGGTATTCTATGGAACTTTTCATTACAATTATCGTGACATTTTTCGCGGGAATGGGCGCAGGTCTCGGCACGGGCTTTGCCGGAATGAGTGCGGCTGCCGTAATTACACCGATTCTTACGACATTCCTTGGAATAGACCCGTATATTGCGGTGGGAATTGCGCTGGCTTCCGACGTGCTTGCGAGTGCGGTTTCAGCGTTCACATATGGTAAGAACAAGAACCTTGACATCAAAAACGGACTTGTGATGATGGTGAGCGTACTTGCATTCACGGTTGTCGGCAGCTGGGTTTCAAGCCTCGTTCCGTCGGCGACTATGGGTGGATTTTCGGTGTTCATGACATTTCTGCTTGGCATCAAGTTTATTGTCAAGCCTGTTATGACCACCAAGGAGGATATGCAGGCAGTTTCACCGAAAAAACGGCTTATACAGTCCATCGTTGCAGGTATTGTGATAGGCTTCATCTGCGGATTTATCGGCGCAGGCGGTGGAATGATGATGCTCCTTATCCTCACTTCCCTGCTGGGATACGAACTTAAAACCGCAGTAGGAACAAGTGTTTTCATCATGACTTTCACTGCGCTCACTGGTTCTATTTCGCATTTTGCAATGGGTGGCGCGCCGGATATTCTTGTGATGATACTGTGCATTGTGTTCACGCTCATCTGGGCAAGGATAGCCGCTGTGTTCGCGAATAAGGCTTCCCCTAAAACGCTCAACCGTGCGACGGGTGTAGTCCTTGTGGTTCTTGGCATTGTTGTCATGGGCTTTAACCTCATAACAAAACTTACTGCGTAATTTCAATAGCATAGAAACGGGGCTGCAATTCAACAGCCCCGTTTTTCATTCATACTTTTGCTTTGTGCTCAACTGCGGTTATCGTGTAAGTGAACGGCTTTTCCGCTCCGGGCGCGAGTATCTCTATGCCGCGTTTTTCTGCGAAAACACCGGTGCAGTCGTCGAAATCAGCGGAACCGCACCACGGCTCGATGCACAGGAACGGCGCGTCCTTTGCCTGCCATACGCCAAGGCTCGTGAAATCAGGAAAATCAACACGGACGCCGACATTCTCCTTATTCAGCAGCTGAACCTGACGGGAACGTATCCTGTCGAAATAACACACGTCCTTGTAGAACATTTCGTGTGAGAGCGGGAGTTCCGTGGCTTCGTTCATGAGTTCACGACGGTTGTTTTCCTCGTGAAGCCCGGTCGTCAGATTATAGTTCGGCACGGCAGCGGTTTCTATCTTCGGGAATTCCAGGTGGTAATCCGTCATGTCCCCGGGAGTGGCAAACGCGGGGTGAGCACCTATGCAGAACGGCATGTCGGTGTCGCTGTTGTTCTTAACGCGATATGTTACTGTAATTCCGTCAGCTTTGACTGTATAACGCACCGTGAATTTGAAATCAAACGGGTACATTGCCTTTGTGTAGTCATTCTGAACCAGCGAGAACATAGCGCTGGAACCGTTGAAATCCTCCGGGGTGAACTCAAGGTCCCGGGCAAACCCGTGCTTGGTGATTTTGTATTCGCTGCCGTTTATCAGGGTCTTTCCGTCTTTCAGGGTTCCTATCATCGGGAAGAGAAGCGGAGAAGTCTTGCCCCAGAATGCCGGGTCTGCTCTCCACATGAGCTCGCGGCTGCCGACCCTGAGGGACTTTAATTCCGCGCCCTTTGAGATTATCTTCGCGGTTACTTCGCCTGATTTAAGTGTTATTTCCATTGTGCTGCTCCTTATTTGTGGTATTTTCCGTTGTTTATGATGGAATACGCCCGGTAGACCTGCTCCATGAGCATTACCCTTGCCAGGGAATGCGGAAAGGTCATGGGCGACATTGAAAGCTGCATGTCTGCCTGCTTTTTCAGTTCAGGGTCGAGCCCGAAGGAACTTCCCACGATGAAATTCACCGTGCTGAACCCCTGCCCTGCCGCTGTTTCAAGCTTTTGCGCAAGCTGATCGCTGGAGATGGGCTTTCCCTCTATGCACATGGCAACGGTGAAGCTCCCAGGTTTTATCTGCTCGCGCATCTTGACTGCTTCCTGCCGGAGAGCCTGGTCAATCTGCGCCTGCGACGGCTTCTGCGGAAGGTCTACCGGTGCTGGCTCGATCACTTTCACGTTAACATATGCACCGAGCCTTTTCAGGTATTCCGCACAGGCTTCGCGGAACCAGCTTTCTTTCAGCTTGCCCATGGCGATAAAATTGATGTTCATGTTATCTCTTCCTTGACTTTTTGGGTGAATTCATGTTGATGCGTCTGCGACGGTTCATTTCCGCGATTTTTCTGCGGTAGGAAGCCTTGACATAGTGCGACACGATCAGCATGACAAGTTCAAGTCCGATCAGTACGCATATCCATGCAAACAGTGGGTTGGACATCACCTGCTGCACTTTTTCAAGATAATACGCGGTGGCGTCGATATCAATGTCGCTTTCTGTTTCAAGCGGTATCGTCGATATTACCTCGCCGTCAAGCATCAGCTGTAATTCTCCGACCTGATAGCCCTTATTCTTTGGTGCCTGCACCGGAAGCCTGTCCTCAAACCAGTTTATCTGGCGCGAAACGGTGGTTTTGTTCAGGCTCTTCTCAAGCAGCGTAGAGAAGTCGCTTGCGGCACAGACGCCGACTTTATCGACGTTCTTGCCCTGATTTACGTCAGCCTGTGCGATCTGTTCGTTTGAAGCTACTACGTTCGTGTAGACAAGTTCCGAATATGCCCAGTCGTACAGCGCGATGTGATCCTTGAATGAATACGCGGAGTACTCGTGCGCTTCGTTGTAATACGGCGCGCCCATAGTAACTATGATGTAGTGGTAGCCTCTTCCGTCGCTTCCCTTTGCGGTGGCTGTGGAAACAAGGCACATAATTCCCTCCTTGGGGTTTTCAGTGTCCCATGCGCCGTTTTTGTACTCATAATACTCGTTGATGCTTCCGGTTTTTACTCCGTGAACTCCCTCGTAGTAATACTCACCGTCCAGCATGAGCTGGTTTGTGGTAGTTTTGGTGTAGCCGTTGGGGTTGTTGGAATTGGCGGGCATGTCGTAGTACTTGGTATCGCATATCTTCATGAATCCGGGGTAATTATCGATAGCGTACCTGGTGATAAGGTACATATCCTTTACCGTGGAATAATTATCTGCGCTGTAAAGTCCGTGCGCATTGGCAAAGTGCGTATTCGTGCAGCCTATTTCCTCTGCCTTTGCGTTCATCATGTCAACGAATGCGGGAATGCTCCCTGCAATATTCAGCGCGAGAACATTGGCTGAGTCGCACGCCGACGGCAGCATGAGCGAATACAGCAGGTCAGTGTAAGTCACGTTGGTTTGTCCGGCTTCAAGCGCGGCATTCGACGGGTAGGTGTAATTGGGGTCGCCGCCCCAGAATTCGTTTGTCGCTTCATAGGTGACTTCTACAGTCTGGTTGAAGTCCTTGATATTTTCAAGGGCAACAAGCGCGGTCATTATCTTGGTGGTGGAAGCTGGTATCATGCGCTCGTTCTCGTTTTTAGCGACAACGACAGTGTTGGTCTCCATTTCGACCATATAAATGCCCTCGCTGTGGAGCTCACACCTCGGCGTAAACGCCGCAGAAGCGCTTGTGGCAGGGACGATAACACTGCATAGTAAAATTATTGTGGTAAATATCGAAAAAATTTTTACTTTTCGCATATAGACAAATCTCCTGTTATGAGTTATTATATATAAAGGTGGTTTTAACTTAACCACTGTCCTCTGGTAACCTAGCTACCTTTATTATTATACAAAATATAGCGATGGTTGTAAAGGGCTTTTTCAATTTGTAACCAAATTTTAATTATTTGGCTGCACGGGGGGATCATATGATATACATAACCGGAGATATCCACGGTGATTTTTC
>ENA-OZUP01000079-OZUP01000079.1-human-gut-metagenome-genome-assembly--contig:-NODE-79-length-22930-cov-8.195760_pt1 | contig 22930 bp, 22 predicted proteins | sample MGYA00243436_ERZ654027 | MGnify/ENA primary metagenome ERZ654027 (study PRJEB26926, sample SAMN06164567) | human gut metagenome | biome: ENVO:00009003; feature: ENVO:2100002; material: ENVO:00002003...
ATAAAAAAGCTATATACATTATTTCCAAATTACAGAAAATAACCTTTAACAAGGCACCCAATTTCTCGTTAAGGTATGATCTCGAAAAAACAGTGCCAAAAGAAAAACGGACAGTAATGTTAGAATCATTTATATCCGACAGCAAAGGAACAAGAATGACAGGATATTGGGACGCAGGTCCGTCTGTTGCTATTTATATAATTGAAATGGTTTTACAAAATTTATGGTATGATTCGCTCGTTTGCGACCAGAAATATTATTATGATTTACATTACTATGGCGTCAATACCATTATTGCAAATGACGCGTCTATGGTGTATCGCACAACGATAACTTACCTGCTTTTGCATAGGTTTTTGGTTATTAAGTGGACTGGCGGTGAAATTACAGACGAAATCATAAATATGTGCGTTTCCATTGAAAACAATTATTCTCCAGAAGCAGTATATGATAAGAGAAGAATAGAAACTGAGTTTGATCAGATGAAGTATTTCTTAATAGGACTTAAAAAGCTGACAACCAATCAAAAGCGGTTTTCAGATATTCAAGGATATATTTCAGAAGAACAACTGTTTTTTGTGTTCGCTTGTGGACTTTGTTCATTTTTCAGGAATTCCAAAAGCAAAACAGAGCCCAATGCCGACTTAATATACGACAAGTATATTAAGGAAATATATATTACGCCATTGCTGGATAGATTTAACAAGGGCAGTGTGGAAGAGTGATGCTGTCAATATTGTCAACTTTTTCATTTAGCATTTCGAGTATAATCCATAGTCAACATATCGATTTGTTTCAAATGAAAACTTGCCAAAATTGCCATATCATAAATAACTGTACAAGCTGACGATATTTGAACATCTTATCTCTTTACCCAAAACAACCGGGTTCACACCAACTCTTTCAAATTCCTCCATCATCATATTGAAATACTCATGCTTCATCTTCGGATACGCCTTAAACATCTCCTTCTTAGCCAGACGAATGCTGCCATATTTTCTTGCCAGCCGCAGCATTGTGATCATGCGCTCCCGAAGCTTTTTATTAGTAACAGATTTGGTGATGATCTTCTGGGCTTTCTTCATTGTATAGTAATTGCCATCAGGAACAAGCTGTCTTACTATCGACAGTATCTCCTGACGGCTGAAACGTATGCAATGTTCAATCCGCTGTTTATTATCGCTGCACCCAGGCGTATGCTCCAAAACTGATTTTGGACGTGTAAGTCTGAGTTCGATCCTGAGTATACCAGCAGCAGTTTCAGAATTTTCATATTTTCTCTGTTCAAGCTGTTTTTGCTTATCGTAAAAACTGATCTCCATACCATAATTCTGATTCCGTGCAGTAAAGCCTTTACTTGAATCAAACGCCTCATTATCCAGCCCGATGATTTTATAGCCTTTCTTCATATCGCTGAGGTACAAGAGCTTTATATATGCGCTAACATTTTCACTGCTCCCGACATCGACATTTATACAGTAATCCACCCTGGAAAGCTCCAGAGAATTAACAGAATATTCTGCGTCAAGTACTGACAGCATTTCATCAGCTATTGTCAGCGCATTCTGAAGATGGTTCGGATCGATCAGTGACAGCTTATCTTTCGTTCCCAGCAGGTCGTTCAGGCTGATGATAAAGATGATGTATCCGCTAATTTTTGTTTCACGCATCACGACACGTATTCCTTTCCCCTTAAACATTTCAATGAACCAGTCATTGTCTTTTCGATAGACTTTATATCTTCCCTTAGCAAGCTTATAAATATATCCGAGCATTTGGTTAAATTCAATGTGATTTCTGAATTCTTTCCGCAGTTCAATGGTGTGTATTGAGTAATTCATATGCCCTCCGCAATAATAGTTAATTAATATAATTACGGTTTATATAAAGATGAAAATAAGATAACCATAATATATTAAATAGAATGTTTAAAGATTATAAAGATTTAATTAAATATAATAAAACAACAATTAAATAACTAAATAAAATGAAAGGTCATTTATATATGGAAGACAAATTACTTACAATAGATGATATTCAAAAGCGATTAGGAATCGGACGTAACCAGGCATATAAACTGGTGTCCGAGAAAAAAATAAAAGCCTTTCGCATAGGCAGATCGTGGAAGATCAGCGAAAAGGCTTTAGAAGAATATGTGAGGAACAACGAAAATGACCCAAGCTAACCAACATCGGCCCCGCCTATTCCTCCGAGAATAGCGCCGATAACAGCCGGAACAATAACGATGATCAATCTCACAGTCCCATTGACTCCAAGCGCGAGTTCAATTGATGAGATTATTCCGTAAATCGGAAACAAAACCTGTACGATGACTCCGATGACTGCGCCAATTATTGCTCCGGCGATTGCGCACCCGATAACGCTGAATACAACTTTCACAAAACCATCTCCTTTATATAGATTATATCACGCTGGAAGAAATAAAGTGTATCGCCGATGAAACAGATTTCAAAAACCAGCGCCCGCTGAACTGCGAGCGCTGGCTGTATATGAAAGTCGGAAATTTCTCTCCGGCTGTTATCGGAATGTTCAAAAACGACCGTTTGTGGGTCGATTTTCAGACACTCGAAAATGCACAGAAAAACGCCTCTTTTACACTGAATTTCTTCCCAGAACTTATCCCAAAATCAACGTACCGTTCGTCAACCGTTTTTGGAACGAATCCCACGATACAGCGTAGAACGCTTGACTCCGGTCATGTCCTCGATTTCGGCAAGGGAGTACTGCTGGGTATTGTAGAGCTTGATTGCCTTGCGGAGTTTCTCAGAATCCGTACGCGGACGCCCGCCCTTCCGCCCTCTTGCCCGTGCGGAATTCAGACCCTCGCGGGTACGGTCAGCAATTACGTCACGTTCAAATTGAGCGATTGCAGACATCAGCGTGAAGAGTAGCTTTCCGGTGCTAGTCGTGGTGTCGATGGATTCTTTCAGCGATACAAGGTTCACGCCCTTTGAGTTGAAAGTCTCCATGAGCCATATCAGATCCTTGGTGCTCCTGCCAAGCCTGGAGAGGGATTCCACGACTACGGTGTCTCCCTCTGTCAGGCGTTCGAGGAGTTTTTTAAGCTCCGGTCGGTTGCGCATTGTTCCTGTCATTTTCTCGTTGTAGATGAAATCCACGCCGTATTTCTGGAGCATATCAAGCTGGCGGTCGAGGTTCTGTTGCTCTGTGGAAACCCTTGCATATCCGAATACGAAATTCTTCATCAGAATTCACCACAATAGTCGTATGCGCACTCGTTCAGAATTTCGCACAGCACTTCCTCTATCACTCCGGGCTGATAGAGCATTTCTTCTATCTCTTCCACGAAATAACCGTAGCTTAAAAGCAGGTCAATATCTTCTCTTGAAACACCAATACTGCAAGCAAAATCTTTGAGCTGCTTTACGTCCTGCGGCTCACTTTCGCATGATTCCGGGACATTCCACCAGTCACGACGGAAATAGCGGTAATCATACATCATCAGATTTGTTATATCGAACATTCCTTGTTCCATGGCTCCGGTGCTGTCGATTTTCATAATGTCACCACAGCTCGTGTTGACTTTCTGGTGCTCTATGCTGAGGATTCCGAGGCGTGTAAGTGCTCGGTCAAGAATTGCTTCTGTGCTGGCGTAGACGTACAACCCGCAGGTTTCATAATGATATAGAGCAAGTGGATTATCTCCCTTAACGAAGTACAGGTTGTTATTTTCGTCCAGTACCGTAAACACAAAAGAACCCTCGACAAGTTCAGCCATCTCGCTGATAGACTGTATGTCGAGGGTTTTCTGCTGTTCCAGAAGCTGCACGGCTATGTAGCTATCCGTATTGATGGGTGTGTTAGGCAGCGACATCTGCTTGCGAAGTCTGACATCGTTGTGAATAACACCATTGTGAGCAAGGGCGAAGTTTGTATTTCCAACCTTGCCGGGGAACGGATGGTTATTACGGTTATCAAGCTTGTTGCCCTGAGTTGCCATTCGGGTATGTCCCATGATAACATTGCTGCCATCATGCAGGCGCAGATGTACTTTATGAGCGGCAAACGGGCGCTTGTAAATTGTGAGTTTTCCATTGTGATTGAATGCGTAGCCGGTAGCATCGGTTCCGCGCTCCTCGCATTCCTCGGAAAGTACGCGAAGCAGCTTCTCACGCTGCTTCGCATTTAAAGTATGATTATAGTCTATCAAGCCGAAAATTGCACACATATTAATCGTCCTCCTCACTGGTGATTGGTGTGTTTATGTAGAGCTGGCGCTCCTTCAGGTAGGTAATGAGTTCGGGTTCCGTGCTATCATCAAGAGAACCTACGAAGTCAGACCAGCTTACGGATTTCAGTTCGCTGTCAGTCAGATTTGTCGCTAGTTCGCAGATTTTGTCCACGAGCTCCAGAGTTGCAATCAGCGTATTGTATTTCAGCGTGCCACGGAACATACGAAATTCAATCGTGTGATAGTTCGTGATATTCACGCAAGCGTAGCGACCGTTGCAACCTTTCTTGGCGTCCTCCAGAATTTCTTTTGGACTGTTCTTATAGCCGTAACGAGCTGCCCAGCGGTTCATCTGGTACTCGGTACGACGGCTGAATTTAAGCAGTTCCAGCCAATGGTGTTCCACGAAATAAAGAACCCGGGAAACGCACTCGTCCTGTGCTTCCCGGGTACTGCCGAATGCTGTTCTATTGACGTGGACGTGTAATCCACAAGTGCTGGTTTTATGGCTGCGGTAATCCATGTGGATAGCGGATTTCATTATCTCTGCCCAGGGCATTTTATCCTTGTGGTATTTCAGGGACATCGGATGTGTTACTATCTCCATGCCGTCTGACAGGCTACCATCAGATTTTATGTAGATGTGCTCCGCAACCCGGTTGCCGATACCCAGAATCGTATCAGCATTGTCGCCATTCTTACCACCCTCGTCGATTTCAAGTTCCACGCCGAAATAGCGCTTTGAGTCACCGTAAAATATGGGTTCGGGCTTGTAATTGTATTCATGAATGGAACTGTTCTGGCGTTCCTCGTAGCAACGGTCACAGTAGGCGTAATCGTCGTCATCATCGTAATTGGCGTAATCGCGATGGATAATACGCCCACAGCACTCGCATGTGGTGTAATAGTCATCATAGCAGGAATTGCAGAGCGGCGTACTGTCTGTGCCTGCGTTGTCGTCAGCCCAGATTCTTTCGCCGCAATGCGAGCATTCAACTGTTTCACTGTGAAAACACAGGTTACACAGGATACTTCCGTTGAACTCATAATAATCATCGTTTCCGATATCCTCGCCGCAGCAATTGCAGACAAGGTGTTGTAATTCAATTTTCTCTTCCATGATTTCTCCTTAATATTCTTCTGCCAAAAGCATTGTTGTGTGGGTTTCGTCGTCGATCACATAAATCTTCGCAGTGACCGGCGAATCTGTGCGGAATTCGTGTGTTTTTTCGTACGGCGGCTGTTCCTGCGAATGAACTATGCGCTGCATTTTGTTTTCTGCCGTGAGTTTGAACACCTGCAAATAATCCTTTTCTGATATCTTCATTGAATCGATAAGCCCCCAGATGATTATCTGCGTCAGTAACGGAACATTTTCTGTTATTCCTTTTGTGCAGTAGCGTTGATTTTCAAACATTTGTACGCCTCCTAAGTGGCTCTGTTATGCGATTTTAAGGTAAAACAAAATCCCCGCAGCCGTGAATTTACATCACAACTGCGGGGATTCATTTTTACACAGAAAATCGGTGCAGGATAAACCGTAATAAACTACTTCTTCAGCCGGAAATCCGTGCTGTCGAGGCGTTTCATTTCACGTTCTGCATCGTCGATTTTCTGCTGAAGCTGACTGCGCTTCTCGTCCTTGCGCCGCTCGCTGACTATCCCGATAAGCCCGGAAACTGCAACTATTCCGGCTTCGATGATTGCAGCGAGCGTTTGTGCGTTTATTCCTTCATCGGATCACCTCCATTCAGCAGAATAATATATCTCTGTGATTGGAGGGTTTTCGGGTGAACATGGGATTAAATAAACCGAAAAGGAGCGACTTTTATGCTAAACAACACCAAAGATATTTTGACTCTCAAGGATTTGCAGGTGCTTCTGCACATAGGAAAAAACACCGCTCTGCGGTTGGTGCAGAGCGGTGAGATTGAGGCGTTCAGAGTGGGAAATCAGTGGAGAATCACAAAAGAAAGCATACAGAAATACATCAGGTTGTATTGACAGGTAATTGCTGCAAGGATGGTCCCTTTTTTTAATCAACGATAGATTTTTAATACAAGTGAAGGCTCGTCAAAACCGCTAATGGATTTGTTACAGATATAACCTGAAATGAAGCTCAACGAACAGCATAGCCTGCTTCGCATGGCGGCTCCGCTGCGTGATAGGGTCAACAAAACTGGCAAACGCATTCTCAAAAACAAGCATTCCGCTGTCGAAAAGCGGTGCGATGGCATTGCAGAGTTCCATCGGCATGTTGCCGACATTGCTTCCCCTCCCGTTCACCATCGTAAAGTTATTCGAGTTGTAGGGGTTTTCCCTGTCGCGCAGTACAGTTATCGTATCTCCGGACTTCATTTTCTCGATGATCTCAGTTCTGCCGTCGTACCGCGTGCCCTTTGCCTCGAACCGCAGCATTATCCCGCCGGTCTGCGGGTCATACGTTCCGTCGCTTTTATCAAGGTATTCCATCATACCGGGCTCGAAATACTCCGGTGTGACGGTCTGCGATAATTCAAGCCTGTGATGCAGCTTTTCAAGTTCGTTTATCAGCAGGTTCAGCCTTTCATCTTCCATAATCAGACGCCCCCGTTTTCGTCTATCTCACGATAGTATTCTTCCTGATCCGAGTAGAATTTCTGGAGTTCGCTGTCGTAGAACACGCCGGAATCCCTTGTTTTCAATATGATATCATATTTATCCACGTTGGTGCAGCCGTACTGCTCGCGCAGAAGCGTGTCAAGCTCGTAAATATCTATCTTATGGCAGCGCCTGATGATGTCGGAAACGAAATCCTTCAGCATAAGATCGGTCTGCCCCTTGTACAATATCATCGTGCCGAGCATTTTCTGCCAGGAAAATCTCTCGTCAGACAGCAGGAGATTCGCAAAGAAATAATCGTCCAGACCTATCTCGTCAAACAGCTCCGATTCAAAACCGGCACGCCTTATCGACTGAATGCTGAAATACGAACCCTCCTCCACAAAATCATACACCCTGCCGCAGAAATCCCTGAGCATATGCTTGCTTATTCCCGCGTGTTTCAGCTTGCGGAAGTTTATGTAATGATCCGGCTGATATTCGATTATATCCAGGCTTCTTCTTAATTCAAGGCACACCTGATAGAATAATCCCAGGCTGGCATAACGCGCTCTCATCGGCGCATAATCGAATACGTCCCCGCGCCCGAAAAGATCGGCAAAATACGCTTCCGCTGAATTGAAGTGCTGAACGACATATTTTGAATTTACCAGGAAGCCCATCTGCTTCAGGTTGAACGAATTTACCTCCTCAATGTCGGCGTACGGGAATAGCTTTCCGTACACGTCCTTAACTTCATCGAGGAAATAAAAATCGTCGGTGAGCGCCGTGCTCAGCGCATTCATATTTTCCGCGCTCATCTTCTTGTGGTCTATCCTGAAAACGCCGGAACTGCAGTATTTCATGACAGGGGCAAGATAATTGGGTATCATCTTCATATCATAGCCGTATTCCTTATGTATAACTGAGCACAGGTCGTTCAGGCTTATGGGGGCGTTCTCCGCCATTATGTCGTACATCGCCCTGTCGCGGTCGGGCGTGCCGAAACGGATATTGGGCATTTTTGAAAAAACGATTCCATGATACGCTGATTTTTCGTCCTTGCCTATAACTTTCTTCAGAAGATTATGAAGCTCGTATCCATCGTGGATATCGTATTTTTTCATAAGGTCGGGATAGCTTTCCACGAATTTTACCGCGGATATCTCCACATCATTGAACGACTCAAGATCCAGCACTTCGAGAAGTTCGGCGTGATCCTGTCCGTCAATGTCGTAATAGCGGAATCTCTCGCCCAGCTTCCAGAGGAGAAAACGGCTGTCGGCAAGCTTATTTTTGCGCGTTCCCAGCACTTCCTCCGTGTAGTACAGCTTCTTGTCGAACGGTATGCCCTCCCTCTCGAGAAAGCCGTTGAATATTTCGGCGAACTCCGAAAATGTCACTTCTTCCTTGCAGTATTTCTTTATGATCACCGGCTCCAGTTCGGAGCGCTGCTTCTCCACCCATCTGCCGTCAATGTATATGCGGTTCCTGTTGATGTAGTTCTTTATTCGCAGGCGCATTCCCGCGTCAAGGTTCCGGTTGTCCCTGACCGCTTCTTCCAGAGGCTTTTTCCCCTGCCTGATGTCGAAAAGCTCAAAGTAATTCCAGACATACGGCGGAACTCCGAACCACTGCGAGCAGTCCCTGCAGTCGAAGCCGTAGGTCTCAAAAAGGTACCTGTAATAATCCTCGTCAAACAGGGTAAGACCAGTTTGGGATAAATAGTGATCCCTTATCTTCCTTGCTCCCTTTGATACTAACTGCCGCACACGCTCCCTTGTGACATCATACTTATTGCCTATCTCTTCAAGAGTTTTTCCCGCAAGCCTCAGGGTCACAGCGTCTTTTTCGCGCTCGTCTGCCGTATTGCAGACAGGGATATGATCAATGAACCTGGGGTAGACCCTGTAACAGCGGTAATCGACATATTCAAGAACGCCGTCTGCCACCAACTTGCCAAGTATCCTCTTGACCATATCCTGCGGTATCTCAACGGGCATGGCGAGCCGGACGATAAGTTCGTTCACGCTCAGCCCCTCAAAGCCGATATTATCAAATATACCGACAATTGCGTCCTTTATTGCGTCTTCGCTCAGCGCGGCGCCGGCGTCGCCGTTGACATACAGCTTTATCCGTTCGCCATGCGTGGAAATATACTGCGACACCGCGTCGGATATTTCCCTTATTGAACCGGGACCCAGCTTAGGGATATCCGTTAAGTCGCTCTGAGAAAGGAACACAAGGTCGCTCATCGAGTTGTAGCCGTTCGCCGTCAGCTGATTGACTGAGCGGTTAGACAGCTTCATTGCCTTCACCGGGATATCGTTGATCCTGACGTACGTCCGGATAACTCCGCGGTACATTTCATCGGCGATAAGTTCCCGGGGCGACATGTTTTTTCTCCGCTCGATATCCTCCTGTTGTGCGGCATATTTCGAAATGGCGTCCTGATTTGCACGGAGATATCTCCTGCAGGACTTAGCGATATTCTCCGCGGATCCCCCGTCCATTCCGCGGATCTGCATAAGCTCGTCCACGGACAGGAATATCACATTTTCAAGCCGGTCGTATCCGTTGAGCAGCAGGTGGTTGTACGCCCTTGCGGGGAGCAGTTCCAGCGAGTCAATGCCGACCCGGTTCGCCGCGAGGAATCCGCAGACCGCTTTCCGGTATTCCTCCGCCTCATTTTCGGGGTCGATGGTCATCTGCCGATCATAATACTCTATCTTCTCAAGTATTTCAGCGATGGATTTTGCGCCAAGATTATTGATCTGCGAAAGGGAATCGCCGGTGTACCCGAGCATATCTCCGATGGTGTGCACGCCTGCGCGGCGAAGCGCGTTTTTAGAGCGCACGGACAGCCCGGATTCCTCAATGGAAACGCTTTTTAAATTCATGATATCAATTACCTGACAGTATTTTCCTGAAACTGTCCGCTATTCTGGACAATTCCTCAAGTTCGGCAATAAGGGATTTCTTTTCTTCCTCCTCCAGCTTGCTGAACAGCCTCGGGTCAATATCGGTGAGCAGAGTCTTACATTTTAACAGATTCTCGCTCGGTCTGTTGACAAGCTGCTGCGTTCTGGTGCGGATAAGCGCGCGTTCCATGCTGCAGCGGATATCGTCCGCAAGTTCGCCGCAGTCTACTGCGAATTTATCAAGGTCAGCCTTGCCGGAGGGGGTAACGCCGCTGAATTTCTCCGTTATCTGCTTATTGATGTTATCCTGCTCGCTGAAAAAATCCTCGGAGAGGCCGTTCTTCACCAGCTTCTTGATATCACGGATAAAGATACGCTGGTCGGGTACCGCCTTTAACAGCACGTTGTTGAACGCTATCTTTTTAAGGCGGTCCTTTTCCTCGCTGTTCATCTTTGAGAGAAGCGGAAGCATTTCAAAGAACAGGCTGTAAACCTGATAATCCCTTGCAACATGATACTGCCCGGGCAGCTTGACATACTCCAGGAACTCGCTTATGAGCATGGCGGTCTCTATTCTTTTATTCACATCGGCAACGGTTTCATTCGTGCTTGCCGCGTATTCCTGCACGGTCAGCAGCTTGGTGACAACTACGTCGCGGTATGTGCCGATCGCATAATCTATCATGTCGTAATCGACTTTTTCTTCCTCGCCGTGCTGTATCGAAAGCTCCAGCAGCTTTATCTGCTTTCTGTCCTTGTTCATGTCGGCGTTCATGATGACCGTTTCAAAGAACTGCTTTTCTCCGCTTTCGCGCTGGATACGCCTGAGGCAGGTATAGCGCCTGTTTCCGTCAACTATCCTGCCGTCCGCGAGAATTACGCCGGGCTGCTGCTGACCGACAAGCGCGATATTTTTCTGCGTCTTTTTAATTGAATCGGGATTGCTCTCGTAGATGAAATTCTCGATAACGTCGTTGTACTCCTGGCTTTTCAGCGAGCTCAGCGCGCCTGCGCCTTTCTCAGCGCGGTATCTGGATATCCATGTTGCGATACGGTCGTTCTGGTCGTTGTAATATAATGCGTCCAGTCTTACGCGGTATACCGGATAGATCTCGGTCTTTCCGTCAAATGTGACCTTTCTGGTATATTTGGTCTTGTATATCTTTTTGGTGCGGATAAGCGTCATGAGGTCTTCTACCGCGCCCTCGCGCATGTCCGTGTCGTCAACCAGGGTCTCCTCGATGGGGATAGGTCCGCTCAGCGAGGAATCAGCCTCTGCTTTCTCAGCGTGTCTTATCTCGTTGTACAGCGCCCTTATCTGCTGCGCTCCCTCATGGTCGAGCTTCTCGCACAGCCGCGCCATGGTGTCAAGATAGCGCTCTGCGTCAGGCTGGGGCAGATCCTGCTGACCGATATGCGCTATCGTATTTCTGATACCCATAAGCTCATTCAGCAGATTCCTGCCGTCCAGGTCAAGTTCGTATCTGAAAATATCCTTCCATTCACGCTGGATAACTCTTATGCAGTTGGCTACGTCCAGCGAATCAATAAGTTCCTCATAGTCCCCGTGCAGGGGCAGTTCATCGGCATGATCATCGAGTTTGTAAAGCACTTCGTCCCACCACTTTGACTTGTACGCGTTGTTCATTTCCGTTCCGACAAACCCCGCCAGTATCGGGTGAAGCATTCTGAAGCCTTTCTGGACATATTCGTAGTTTTCCCGCATGATGATTCTCCTTTTACGAAAATGGCATAAAGCAAATGTATCTATGGTATTATATCACAAAATGGCACTTGCTGTCAACAGAAATCCTCTCCCATATTGATTGTTGGCAAGTGTTATTCTTTGTAACAGAATTTACTATGCCGCAATGTGATAATTTGCAGTATGCTTTGTAACAGTCACAAGCATTTCGTTTCCGTTGGTTTCCGATTTTCTCACTTCCATTCGAATTATGGAATAAAAAATCATGTAGCCTGCGCCGAAAAATGGCACAGGCTATTGTCAGATACTTAGTCGGATTCGGTAACTATATCAATGCTTTTTTGATATTTATTGCATATTACTTAGGCACAACTGAAAATATTTAGTTTTATTTATGTCAACATGCATATTTTCTCAGGTCAAATTCGTTTTTCCATGCTATTTCAATCAGCTTTTCCGGCGAAGCGTTTTCCACCTGAGAAAGCTCCATCATCGCCGTTGGTAACACACTCATCGCCGTGCCGAAATAGTCGATAAGGTCACGGCGCAGTCTTTCAACATCAATAGTCATCAGGTCAGCCTCGCATACATATCACCGATAGCAGTTTCCGCTTTATAGAGGATTTCCTTTTCGCAGAGCGATTCAAGGATTTTCTCTATTTCGCTGCGGTCGGCGTCAGGAAACTGTTCGCAGACACCGTCAAGATCGAGCCACGGGTCGTTATCGTCAAAGTATTTTGCCACCTCACCCTCAAGACCGCTTAGTCTGACAGTTGGAGCAGGAACTTCCTCCTGTCCGCTTGCAATAAAATCCGTAAGCATAGACATACCGAATTCTCCATCGAGATACTCTGCGTCTTCATCACTGAGTCCGCCGTTAGCATAAGCAAAACCGAGTATATACTTCAGTATCGTCAGTGATATCGGAGATTCAAGCTGCGCTATATTATCCAGGAGCTGTGTAGTGCTTTCTCTGTCAGCGTTCATTGTCATGGAATATATTGTTTCGTTATATGCATTGAGCACAACGCCGATCGTTCTGTCCAGTATACTTTTCTGTTCGTCGCTCAGCCTGGACGGAAAACCAAACCCGAAGCCCGCTCCGATGAACAACAATCCGATCTGCGTTTCATTCTCAAAATCTGATTTTGCTATCTCGCCGATGCATTCGAGAATCCTGCCTGTGATTTCTTCTTCTGAAGCGTTCTTGTAAAACGATTCAATGTTAGCGAAAATATTGCTTCTTGCGTACATGGCTTTTCTCCTTTTTCGTTGGATTTTATGAGTGCTTCAGTGAAGCCTTGCATTCTTCGTATTGTTTTTTGAGGGATTCAAGTTTCTCCTCAGCTTCTGCAACAGCTATCTGTGCATCGCTGAAATCGCTGCGTATCTTATCGGTTTCTGCTTCGGCAGCTCCAACGTCAGCAGACATGCGAGTCTTTACGATGTCGTATTTTTCATTCGCATCATTTCTTGCGTCAAGCAGATCCTTGATTTCAGCTTCCAGTTCGGCAATTCTTACCTTAGCCTGCTTCTTCTTACCGAACGCAAACACCCCGAGTGCTTCAAGCTCGCGTTCTGCCTGATTCTTGCGCTCAACTCCGTCTTTGTATTCCTGTTCTGCCTTATCCTTTACTGCCTTTGCAGAATCATGCTTTGCGGTGTATTCGGTTCTTAATTCGGCCAGTTTCTTTTCAAGTTCGCCAAGGGTCAGGTATTTTTCCTTGCACTCTGAAAGCTTATTCTGTGCACGGTTTACCATAGTTTCCGCATGGTCTATTTGTTCTTCCAGCTTTATAAGCTGCGCTTCCGGGAAAGCGTCGTATCTGTTTTTCCACTTACTCTTTATGTAATTGACGGTTGACGGTATATAATACTTACAATCTTCGGTAGTATCATTGTCACCGTAGTTATAGTATTTTCGTGCAAGCGTTAATCTATCATCGAGATCCCAAAAAAGGTCATTGAACATATCAACAACAGCTTTTACATCATCAAATTTGGCGTTTCCTGTCATAATTCTGTCGACTTCGCTGTCAAATTTTTCTATCAAACTGCTGAACTTTTTTCCATATTCCCTTTGGATATCATGCATGTATATATAGTCGGATTTCAGTGGCCATTCGTTACGGCGATAGTGCTTGTCAATGCTGCGTTTTCCCTCAAGATACGCTGAACGCCAGCCCTCTCCGATCGAGCTTTCTTCATCTTTTATCTTTGAAATCAGGCTTTTGATTCCTTTAGGCGCAGCCTTTGCGTTCTTTGCTTTCCCGCGGGTGCTGCCTGAGCTTTTGACAGAGCTGACGGAGCTGTGATCAGAACCGCCTTTCGATGCACGCTTCATGGTGTCAAGCCACGAATTAACAATGCCGAGCATCTCACTATCGGACATCCTTTCATTTATAATAACTCTGAACTGATATATATGACCGAAAGGTCCGACCTGAATCTGAAAGTTTGAACAATCCACGCTTGATTTCTGGTGAATATATGCGCCCTTTATTGAGCCATGTTCATATGAATGTACTTCCGTTTCATCTCCAGTTGTGCCTGACAGTAACGCTGCTATAGCTTGCATTGCCGGAACCATATTGTTGCTAGGAACAGACTTGCCATCTCCCTTGACATGGTCGCCTGACGCCATGAATGCAATCAGCACCTGACTGAAGTCGCCCATGGAAATATCAGCAGAGGCAACGCCAGGCTTGCTTTTGAAAGCGACAAAGCTGCGTTCCTCCGTTATTCCCGCTCCATTCTCTATGACGGTAAAACCGTCAGGGAGCAGAATTGAATAGTGCTTTGCGAAAAAAGTCTTGTTACCATTGAATGTAATTCTCATTTTTCCTCCAAAAGTATTATAATAATTATATTATATCCATCAGCATAGACAGAATCTGTCACTCTTCCAACTTATTCTTCAATAACCTCAAGAATATTGCCTTGGCTTCTGAGCCACATATCCACGCCGTCGCCGTAGACCTCAGCAGTAATGAGCCAGCCGTTTTCATCGTGCTTTATCACCTCTGCGGTTGGAAGCCTGTCCAGCACGGCTTCAATGCTCAGTCCCTTGTACAGGAACTTTATTCTCCTGAGCTCTCCGCCGAACATGAACTGAATGCGTTTCCTGAACTCGCCCTCCTCGAACCGCTCAGCATACGGGATTCTGAAATGCTCGTCCAGAATCTTGTATTCCGCAATCCTGTCGATACGGTAGATCGTCGGGAACGGACGTTTGGGCACGTCCGGAGTTTCGTCGCTTGCACAGATATATGCAGTAAGATAGAAATAATACTCCGAGAACATAAGTCCCACCGGCTGGATCAGCCGCATGACCTTATCAGGCTCTTTCAGCTTCTGATAGCGGATGCGCATAAGCCTGTGCTCGTAAACTGCGCTTCCGATATCCCAGAGCGTATCAACGAACTTCTTTCCGTGATGCGGCTCAAGGTAATGAAACTTCTCGTTTGCGATAAGCGCAGCAACCTTTTTCCCGTCCTCATAAGGGACGCAATTGTGAAGCAGCTTGTCGATTATCGGGAACATTTCCTCTTTGACCATCGAACGGCTCTCCAGCAGTATTTTACACACTGACAGCACCTCGCTGTTGGTAAGCGAAGTGCGGCTTTTCTCTGCAAGCACATAGCCTTTCTTCGTGCGGTCGTATATTACCTCTTTTCCCAGTTCTGCCTTATCGGCATAATACGCACGCAGGTCGTCAATATCACGCTGTATGGTGCGCTCGTTCACGTTATGACGGGCTGCTTCTTCTGACTTTACTATGACCCGTCCATCTCGCAGGCGGTTGTGTATATCAATAATACGCTCTGTTTTTTTATCCATCAGACCCACTCCTCGTCAAGCTGTTCATCAAGGCTTGTTGATGTATTTTCCGTGCCGAAACGCTCAAGCAACGCAAGGTATACGCGGGCAGTGGTTTCAGCGTCTGCAAGAGCCCGATGAGCCCTTGGGTTTGTGATATTCAGATATTGCGAAAGCTCGCCAAGACTCAAACCATCGCACTCCAGCTGACTGCCATGTTCCTTTGCCCAGGTCTTGACATCAAAAAATCGGTTTTTCAGTGGACGACCTGCGTATCTTCCTGCACGCGCCAGGAACTTATTATCAAAGGCAGTATTGTTGTAGCCTATCACGATATCGTTTCCGATGAAGTCTGCAAATAAAATGAATGCGTCCCACATTGTCGGCGCAGACTCCACCATATCTTTTGAGATACCAGTAAGCTCGGTTACTTTATCTGAAACTGCTTTCTTATACGGCTTAACGAATGTCTGAAATTGTTCGGTTATCTCCCCGTCAAGAACCCGGACAGCGCCTATCTCAATGATTACATCCTTAGCAGAGCTTAATCCGGTAGTTTCCAGGTCATACGCTACAAAACTCCGGAAACCAGCATTCCTTTCTATAATGAACTCCGGATAATCTGCCTGCGCCATTTTTTCTGGAACGCTGTCTTTCTTGTACACAGGCATTTCCAGCGGAACGCCAAGCGAGTTCATGAATTTTATATAGGCTTCCTTGTTTTCACGGCTTGCCGGAAGATATTCCTTTCCATTCCTGCGGTATGCGATATTGTCAAGGAGTTTTTGCATTTCCACTTTCGCTTTGTCAGAAGCTTGGGAAACAGCAGCTCGGAGCATATTTTCCGCTCTGTTATATCTGCGCGTCCTTATCAGATATTCGCCCAGATGGATCGCCGCAATTTCCGTTGTCGGCTCGCCGATATCGTTTGCGACAGCTTCAGCTTTCTCATACTCATGCGCGGAATAGTACGAACCGAGCAATACGCCGCGAACATCCTCCCTTTCTCCGGCGCTGAGCGAATTGCTTTCCAGCATACCGGGAGCAATATCTTGAAACCAGGCAAAGCTTCTCGTTCCGAGATAATATCCGTTCATCAGGCTGCGAAGCCTTATGTATTCACGTCTGGGCGAGGCAAGAAATCCTGCAAGCGCAAAGGCAGCATATCTGAAATTGCCCGGATTCTGAAGCTCAGAAGCCGACCTGTTCCACAGTCCATTATCTCCCGATGAAACATCATATCCGCTTATTTCAAGACACAGCCTTTCAATATCAGCAGTATTCTGACAGCTTTCGCAAAGTATATCGCAGCATTCTTTTCCGCAATTCAGACAGTGTTTCATCTGATCTCCTCCAGTAAATTCTGCTTCCGGCAGAAGTATTTCATGTCGCAATAATGACAGCTATATGTGTTTCGGCAGTCGTCTGTGAAGTCCCGGTTTTCAATATTCCGTATTGTTCTGGAAAGCTCTGAAATTGCGGCGTCTATGTTATTTTTGTTATACTCGAATATTACCCACGGGTCGCCTTCAAAAACGCTGGTATAGTACAATTTCATTCTGGAAACACGCTTTCCAAAGCGCTTTTCCGCAAGGAATGCGTATATCTCAAGCTGCCGTCTGTAATGGTCGATACTGTCCGGATAGCGCTCCACATCCGGCTTTGCTCCGGTTTTGTAGTCGATTATTTCAAGGGTATCTGTACCAGGGTCGTATTCGATAAGATCTATTATCCCCTGTAAAATAAAGTCAGAAAGGATAAGGTTTATCTCCTCTTCGCTTTTCCGTACACGCAGGATATCATCGCCACGGTTTCGGAAATAGCACAGGACATGACGCATAGCATTATTTTTCTGCTCCTTGTCAAGGAAATATCCGGTTGAAGCCTCGATTCCGCTGCAGCAAATACTGAACCATTCGCGTAGCATATCTTCCGTTACATTCCTGCCGCAACTGATAATATATTTATTCATGCTTTCCAGCGTTTCGTGGACTATTGAGCCTATCGAGGTATGCAGCATTTTATGCTGCGCCATACCAAGCTCCTTATAGTACTTATATTGCAGCGGACAACTATCGTAAATCGAGATATGAGAAGTGAATGAATACACCCGCTTATAATGCGCTTTTTTTGTTGCGGAAACTGCTGTATCATGCGGAATTTTCGAAACATCCGGCACAGCGTTCAACTGTTTTTCAAAGCACGGACAATCGCCATGAGAGCTGAGTACAAGCATATCCTGCGCCCTTGAAAATGCCGTATAATATAACCTCCGGAAGTCAAACCTGCCGATCATATCATGAGGTTCAAACTGACCTCTGCCGAAGCAATTCAGCTCTGCGGAAAGCATGAGCGGATCAGCCTGCAGTTTCGGAGTATTACCCAGCGAACCGGCTATCACGACCGGGAACTCCAGTCCCTTTGATTGATGAATCGTCATGAACGAAACGCAGCCATGCGGCGCATATTCGGCACTATCCTCATATTCGCCTATGCCATCAATAAACAAGAAATTCAGATATACGTTGAAAAACTGCTCAGGCAACGCTTCCGTTATCGTATGCATATCATGAAGCCGACCGAACCGCGAAATAATGCGGGATATCTCCGCAATATTTCGGGAGGCGCGGACGTTTACCGCAATATCGTCAAGGCTCGTGGATAGAAGTTTGCGAAACGGCGCAAAGGATATGATCTTGTAAAACACATCAAGCAAGATTCTCTCTGCGGAATTCTTTATCTGTACGCTTTCCCACGAAATATAATCGTGCATGTCTTTATCAGCCTTAACAAGCAGCGAAGCCGCTCCGACGCAGGCTTTGTAGTAGCTTCTGAGATTCTCTGGTATAACATGAATGAATGTATTCTTCCGTAAATCGGCGAAATAGTCCGCAAAGCACATTATAAGCAGACCTATGATCTGCTTTACCTCGCTGCGCATGAAAAACAGCTCTGAACGCGGAGAATATACCGGTATTCCCTCGCTTTCAAGCAGCGACATGAGCTCCAGCGCCTCGCTGCTTTTGACCGAACGGAACAGAAATGCCACTTGATTATAGTCGGTTATCGTTCCGTCTGCTTTCATGCGTTTCAGCATGGAGATAGTTTCTGAGCTGCTGTTACTGCGGAATACCGCATGGTGATCACGTTTATCAGAACGCCCTGCGGACAAGTGCTTTTCAAAGCGAAAGCAGCTCCAGTCAAACGGAGCGTTCTCCATGAAATCGCCGTAAAAGCGGATTATATCCGGCTGCGAGCGAAAATTCGTATCAAGGTATATCTTTTCACATTTACCATCGGTAAACCTGTTCGGGAACTCCAGAATATTGCGGATAGTTGCGCCGCGGAAACGATACATTCCCTGGTCGTCATCACCGACAACGCATATATTTCCGTGCTTCTCCGCAAGCAGTAACATCAGTTTCTCCTGTATGCAGTTGGTGTCCTGATACTCGTCAACCATGATGTACCGCAGGCTGTTCTGAATACGCTCCAGCACAGCAGAATCTGCTTTCAGTGCATTATACGTCAGGGTCTGGATCATGGAGAAATCCATTACGCTGCGCTTCTTGAAAAGCTCATCATACCGCTTCATCAGCTTTGCAAGCAGACGGATATCATCGTCCGGTGAATTCTCCATAGCATGGATATCAGCCAGCTCCTCACGAAGCCGGCTGACGTATCTGCATATTTCTTCGGACTGCTTCCATACTCCCATGGAAGCAGGAAAATTCCTCGCAAAACCGCTGAAATTCCGAAAAAGGTCGATGTTACGGCAGACTGTATAGGTTGCCTCGAACGCATCCACAATGCCTGGTATCCCATCGGGACAAAGCTCCGGGTTCTCTTTCAGCAAGCGAAGGCACACCGCATGGAACGTTCCTATGTACATCTCGTTAAGGTTCACGTCAAGACCCAGTGCGGCGAACTCATCAGAGATACGCGTGAGAAGCTCACGCGCGGCCTTTTCGGTGAATGTCACCACCATTATCTCACTCAGCCTGACGCCCATGTCAGCAACAAGGTGCGCAATGCGCTTAACGATAGTGAATGTCTTGCCCATGCCGGGACCGGCGATAAGCAGAACTGCGCCCTCGGTCGTGGTTACGGCTTTCAGCTGAGGGAGAGTGAGCATAAGGTGAGCCTTCTTTCGGGTTATTTAATCATATAATAGAAAGCACAAGGAGTTCATTGTCACTTTCTGTTGCTCCGACAAATTACTTTACCTCAAATTCCACGCCGATAGCCCGCATGAAATCAAAGACCTGTTCCAACTGGCGTTTGTCGCCCCTGATTGTGAGGGTGATACCCTCGTCCGTTGAAGCGTTCTGCGCGATCTCGCTGCGGACAATGCTTCTTGCCGTGCCGCTTTCCTCAAAGCCTGCCATTTCGTGTGCGGAGGATAGCTCCTCGTTTTTCTTTATGCAGTCTTCAAGTGACGCACCTGCGGTGTAGTTCTCGACCAGAGTGTCAATATAGGGAGATCTCAGCTCCCGTATCTGCTCCAGCTCACCGCTCACCCTGCTTATTGCAAGCTGAATTTCTTCCTGCGTCTTCTTTAGCGAAGCGCTGGCGTTCAGCCACTTCGGCGAAAAGATCTTCTTCCAGAGCGGTTCGGCAAGCGCACCGAAGGAACCTGATTTCTGTATGTAGTAGTCGTAAAGCTCGCGTTCCTTTTCCGCTTTTCGCTGCTCTGCGAATGAGTTTACCGAGGCGGTGATTTCCGCTGTGCGTGCGTCAAGTATTGCCGTAAGCTCCTTGACCTGCTTCTCGACTGCCTCGTACGGAGCAAGGCACTGAGCCTTGTATTCCTTGCGTTTATCCTCCAGCAGCTTTTTGGTTCGGGTGAGCTCGCTCTTGTCGCTTTTGGCAGAGGCTTCGTCGGTGTAGACTGTATCTCTGCCGCTGTCGATGATCTTCTCCAAATAGCTGCGAAGCATTTCAAAATTCCACGAAGTTATATCGGTGGATTGAAATGCTGTCAGTTCGAATTCCTGCATAAATGATCCTCTTATTCATCATCAAAGCAACCCTCTGCGCATTTTTCGCACACAGGTTCACCGTCATCATTGCAATTCTCTATCTTGTCGAACTCAATGAATGAACCACAGGAAGCGCAGCTTACTCCCTCGGTTTCATTCACCTTGCCGCTTCCGGCTTTTGAAGTATATTTGTTCATAGAAGCCCCGTCGCAGTCCCAGCTTATGTAGGCTTCCATTTTAAGGGCAGGCACAGCGCCGCATATCTGCTCATATACCTCTGAAGTGAAATCGTTGATATAGCCTTCACCATCCAGAACAGCCTTTGTTTTCTTATCGTCCGGGCGCTCGTCAAAATCATCGGGAAGCTCCATGGTATCAATGAGTTCCGGATAATTCTCCTCTAAATATCCTGTGAGAAGAGAGATATCGCTTTTGCTGCCGGTGAATGTTGCCTTAAATGAACCTTGCATGATTTTGTTCTTCCAAATAAAAAGTAGATTACAGGGCTTTGCCCTGAGTCACATTATACACATTCCCATAGACAGGATCTGTCACTCTCCGTATAACTCCCTTTGTCAGGTTTCAATATATTTTATGCCCTTTTCCCTGGCGTACTCAATAGCATAACTACCCCTGGGAGCAGTAATAATGAAATCCTCTTTCTTAAAACCTAGTTGACCTCCTCCAAATAGCGTACGAAATTCGGTAACACTTGAAGGAATGGTTATTGATGTTAGGTTTGGACACTGCGCAAATGCTAATATATGTATTATCTTAACCCCATCAGGTATAACGATGGAAGCTAATGATTCACATCCGTCAAACATCCTTATGGGGATCTCAGTTATTCCTTCGCCTAGCGTAACTGAAGTAAGCGCCTTGCAGCCCTCAAAAGTCCACCCGCCTATTATGTGTTCTCCCGGCGCAATGGTTACTGACTTCAGATCCTGGCAATATCCAAAAGCCCGAACGCCAATCTCTTTAACGCCTGATGGAATAAATAATGTTTCAACACCAGAATGACTGAATGCCTCATCTGCTATTTTAACTATGCCGTCGGGTATTTCTTCCTGTTTTCTGCCATTCAATTTGCATCTGATAATAGTATTATCCTTTATGTTATAATACTCGTAACCGGCAGGCTTTTTGGATATACGCTTAGAAGCGGGCTTGCGAGACGCTTTCTTCGGTGAAATAATACTGTCCAGCGGAATACCCAGTTTCGCAAGCTCTTTTCTGGCAAAATCAAAATTATCGCCATCAAACTTAGCCAGGTATTTCAGCATTTCTTCAGAACGCTTTATCCGTGCTTTTTTCAGCCAGCTTTCAACTTCGTTTACATTAACTTTATAATGCATCTCTCCGTTTACATTCTTGGTGTAGATTTTCTCTATCGCCGCTATGCAATAGTTGAACGGGTCAGAATCCATATCGGTATAATCGCTGACAACAACGCATTCATCGCCAGCAGCATTCTTTATTTCCCTTACAAAGTCTTCAAGGGAATACAGCTCCGGAGACCACTCATCGTCAAGCATAAATTCAGTTGAATTTTCGTTATAAGGCTGTTCAAACAGATCTTCAGCAGACGAATAAATGCCTAATCCCTCGTCAAATTCGATATCCATTAACTTTTCCCAAACGCTGGGTTCTGTAACCTTAATGTAGATTCTTGCATTAGCCATAATTATTCCTCCGTAATATTCATTCAGGACGTTTGCCCTAAGTCACATTATACACATTTCCATAGACAGGATCTGTCACTCTACATATAATTCTGATAATTCTTTCAGAGTTTTTTCATAAAATTCAGAATAATCATTATTCGGACAGTGTATTTCACGGATAACTATTCCGTAAGCGTTCATAAGTATGCGTTTCGGAACATCAGCCGACATCTCCCATGCAGGCACATAATAATATATCTTTCTGTCCGGGAAGTGTCGCTTCTTGCAGCAGGCGAGCCACCATATGTCTGCCTCGCACAGATCCATTCCGAAGCCGACCATATAGACATCACACGTCATGAAGCAATCGACCCAGCTGCGTATTTCAAAATCGCCGCCGTTCTTTTCGGCTGCGCGCCAGCCTTTCAGCATCTGAGGTATGTACGACTGTATTCTTGAAATCAGCTTGCCATAAAAATAGTGCCCCATTATAACAGAGTTAGGGGCGCATGCGTGTCCATGGATATGCCAGATTTTCTTTTCAGCTCCTTCAACGCTTACGGGGATATGCCCGAACAGCGTCATGTCCGTCGCCCTGTGTTTATGGTCAGCCGGGTAACGGCAGCGGAATGTCTTATTGTCACTCACCGAACGCTCAAGCTCATAGGTATAGTTAGTTGTCAGAATGTCTGTAAACGGGAGCTCAAGGACTCTTTTGGTAAAGGCTTTCTGTTCATCATTCAGAGTGATCGACTTCAGCCTTTCAGACAACCCGATCATCGCCTTGTCAACATTATCATCAGACGCAGCTACGATCTGCATATTATAAGGGAGCTTTTTCAGAATATCCGGAGATATATTTATGCCATATATTTTGGCAGTATCATTGATCATCCTGTCCCACTTTTCAGCGATCTGAATACGCTGTGCTATGCCATTGCCAACAAACAGAACCGGTCTTTTCTTTTCCATATCATTTTCCATTCAGTAACGAATTGCGTTAGGGCCGCTTATATCTGTCTCTTATACACATCTGACGCTGC
>ENA-OZUP01000090-OZUP01000090.1-human-gut-metagenome-genome-assembly--contig:-NODE-90-length-21850-cov-7.545125_pt1 | contig 21850 bp, 14 predicted proteins | sample MGYA00243436_ERZ654027 | MGnify/ENA primary metagenome ERZ654027 (study PRJEB26926, sample SAMN06164567) | human gut metagenome | biome: ENVO:00009003; feature: ENVO:2100002; material: ENVO:00002003...
TGAAATAAACGGATAATTGATGTATAATGATGATAGTCGAAATCGGTTGTCCGTGAATTAAGGAGGTTAAAATGACAGGACAACCTACAACTTACAATACGGCTCTGTATCTGCGTTTGAGCCGTGATGACGGAACAGACTGCGAGAGTTCGAGCATTCAGACCCAAAAAGAAATGCTCACCCGCTATGCCCGTGATAACGGTTTCGTACCGTTTCGGATTTATTGCGATGACGGTTGGAGTGGTACAACCGCAAACCGCCCCGATTTTCAGCGTATGCTATCCGACGTTGAGAACGGCAAAATCAACTGCGTAATCACAAAGGATTTGTCCCGACTTGGGCGCAATTACCTTGAATGCGGAACATTTACGGAGGTGTTCTTCCCCGAACACAACTGCCGTTACATAGCAATAACGGACGGCGTAGACACGGCAAAAGGCTCAACAATGGACATCACGCCGTTCAAAAATCTGCTCAACGATATGTACGCACAGGACATCAGCAAGAAAATCAAGTCCTCGGTGCTGACACGGCAGAAACAGGGCAAATTCACGGGCGGAAAAGCTCCTTACGGCTACAAAAAATCTCCAGATGATAAGAGCCGACTTGTCATTGATGAACGGTATGCGCCAACTGTCCGCCGAATTTACGGAATGGCAGAAAGTGGCTTGGGAATAACGCAGATAGCAAAGGCTCTTTCGGAAGAAAAGATACTTCGTCCCGGTGCGGTAGCTGCCGAAACTCACGCAAATTTTGAGAAGTACGCCAACGACGGCAAGGAGTTTGAGTGGTCGGTCGCAATGATACGAAATATTCTCCGAAATGCGACTTACAAGGGTGCAGTTGTGGGGCAGAAAAAGCCCACAATCTCGCTGAAAAGCAAAAAACGCAAGGGTGTTGGAACGGCAGGAACATTTGTGGTTGAGGGTATGCACGAACCGATTATCGAACCCGAGCGTTGGGAGATAATTCAGCGAATGATAACAAGCCGAAAAAAGTGCGACAAGGGCGATTGCGCTAAATATAACAACATCTTTTCGGGTTTGGTGAAATGCGCTGATTGTGGATATGCGCTTATTCCGTACCGTTCGGGCAGGACGAAAAAGCTCGATCCTCGCGAAAACCACGATTTTTACTGCCGTATTCACCGTGAAAATTCAAAAAATTGCAGCAAGCACAGAATAGCCGCAATCGACCTTTACAATGCGGTTTTGGCGGATATTCAGCGACTCGCAAAATTAGCCGTAAAGAACGATGAGAAGATGATTTCGCAAATAGCGGCAAGGCTCGGCAAAGCCGAAAAAGACGGTGTTCGTCAAGCTGAGCGAGAGATTAAAAAAGCTCGGAAACGGCTTGCGGAACTTGACACAATGTTCGTTAAAACCTACGAAGAACACTCAAAAGGAAAGATTTCCGACCGCAACTACAACACGCTTGTTGCGGCTTATGAAAAGGAGCAGAGCGAGCTTGAAATGGCTGTCGGCGAGTACGAAAAGACAATCGGCACAAGTCGTGCTAACAGCGAAAATGCCGCTAATTTCGTGGAACTGATTAAGCGTTATGCCGATATTGACGAACTGACTCAGGCACTTCTCAACACCTTAATCGACAGGATTGAGGTTCACGAACCCGAAGAAATCGACGGCGAGTTTGTGCAGAAGATTGATGTTTTCTACAAATTCGTCGGGATTATTGACTGATTAGGAATGGCTTTACAATGGGATTTTCGGATATTGCGTTGAGTGCGTTCAGCACCTGCGGGCTTCAGCTCTGCCTTTGAAACGACCTCGCCAAAGTTGCTTGCCCAATCGTCAAAGGTCTGCAATCCTGCGTTTTGGAGCAGGGACGGACGGAGATACCTCTGCATTATGTACAGCTCCGTCATCGAGTTGGAAACAGGCGTTCCCGTGGCAAAAATAATATTCTTCTCGCCGTAATTCTCGTTCAGGAACTGCGTTTTCATTAGAATATCCTCGCTCTTTTGAGCAGGAGTAGTCTGAACTCCCGAAACCCTGCTCATCTTCGATACCACAAGACCGTTCTTATAGTTATGGGCTTCGTCAACAACAAGGCTGTCAAAGCCGAGCTGTTCAAAGGTAAGCGAGGTGTCCTTTGTCTTGCCGCCGCCCTCGATGAGCTTCTGTAAGCGTGTTTCAAGCCGTTTTTTCTCACGTTCAAGGTCTTTTATGGAACTGCGGTTGTTTGAGCGTGAACGGTAATCGCCGCTTAACTCGTCGATACCGCTTTGCATAGTATCAATCTCACACTGAATGAAATCTCTGCGGTACTCCATAGACATAGGTATTTTCTCAAACTGCTCGTAGGACATAATAACTGCGTCATAGTCGCCCGTGCAGCACCTACCTATAAACTTTTGGCGGTGGTTTTTGTCGAAATCCTTTTCGCTTGCGGTAAGGATTTTTGCCTGCGGATAGAGCCGCAGCCACTCGTTTGCCATTTGCCCGACAAGGTGTTTCGGAACGACAACGCAAGCCTTGTTGATTAAGCCCAAACGCTTCTTCTCCATTGTGGCGGCAACCATTTCAAAGGACTTGCCGGCTCCCACGCAGTGTGCCAAGAGCGTATTGCCGCCGAATTTCGCTCTCATAACTGCGTCAAGCTGATGAGGTTTTAGGCTGATTGACGGTGACATTCCCGGAAAGGTCTGATGTGAGCCGTCAAATTTTCTTCCGACGATACAATTAAACAGATTATTATACCGTTCAACATATTTTTCTCGCCGTGCAGGGTCGTCCCACAGCCAAGTCCTAAAGGCTTCTTTCATCTGCCGAGCCTTTTCCTGCGCTAAATCCGTTTCTTTCTTGTTGATTTCGTAATGCTCTCTGCCGTCTATATCCGTAATCTTGTCACGGACAACAATATCACGGTTATTCAGCAGATTTTCAAAAATTGCCTTTGAGGGCATTCGGCTTGTACCGTAAATCTGCGTGGCGGCGGCGGACATATCCCAATTCTTGTTGTCGATTTTGTATTCGCCTGTTACTGTACGGCGCAGAGGTTCAAAAAACCGAGCCTTCGCATATTCAGTGAGAAAAGCCTGATAGTCCTCAACATCAACCCAAGAAACGCCGATACGGGCGGATATATCGCCTGCTTCGAGTTTCGGCGGCAGAACGGACGTCAGAGCCGCCACGTTCCGCTGATAATCGGGATTGTCCTTTGCGTAGAGTTCAGCGGTGCGGAGCTTCTCACGGACATTACCCGACAAATACTCGGACGTTTCCTCCCAGCCCTCAATCGGATTGTCCTCGCTTGTTTTAAGCGGATTGAGGTAAATCAGATTATCCGCTTTCAGCACATCAATCACCGCCTGCGGCTCTTGCCCGCACAACTGCGCCATATACGGAATATCCATTTTGCCCCGTGTATCAATAGAAACCTGCATAGCCTCCTGTGGAGTATCAACGTGGGTAATCTCGGCGGTGTACTTGACGGTACGCTTGGTAAAAAAATCTGACTTTTCAATGGTCTTTTTCTCCTCGTCAACGATTTCAAGGGCGCAGAGCGAGTTGTAGTCATCGTCCTTATCGAAAACCTGTCCGTTTGCGCTGTCATTGACATAACCGTACTGCTTTACAAAGCTGTCGTACTGCCTGTTGAGCCTTGCTTGAAGCTCTGCAAGCTGTTCGTCGGTACAGTTATCCTCCTGCGCCGAGAGTATTTCACGGAAAGTCGTTCGCAGCTCATTCAGAGCTTTTATGCGGTCGAGCCTTTTTCCTGTTTCCGTTACCTCGGTCATTATGTTGTTCTCACGGAAATACATCTTTCCGTCAACCTCGGCAAAGGTGAAATTCCTCACATCTGCCGTTGCGGGGATAATTCCTGCCTGTTTGTCACGCTGTTCGTTATGCTTGCGAAGAGCGTTATTCAGCTTCAAATTGCCGACAGCCCGTTCAAGCTGTTCTTTCAAGTTTGCTCCCTCAATCGGTACGCAAGCCGTTTCAGAAGCGTTTCCGTACAGCGAAAACTCCATACCTTGCTTCATAGTTCCGAGTATCATTTCGGGGTGGTCAAGGAAATAGCTGTTTACGGGAACCCCCTCGTCGTTCTTGCCGACATAGCACCAGTCGGGCGTTTCCACCGCCATTTTCTCACGCTTTTGGAAGAACAGAATATCCGTTGTAACCTCCGTGCCTGCGTTAGCCTTAAATGCGTTGTTCGGCAGACGGATAGCGCCGATTAAGTCGCCTCTGCGGGCGAGGTATTCACGCACACGGGGATTTTCCTTATCAAGCGTACCCTTTGTAGTAATAAGTGCGGCAACACCGCCGGGTGCGAGTTTATCAAGCGTTTTTGCGAGAAAGTAGTCGTGGATAAAGAAATTCTCTCGGTTATAACGCTTGTCTGAAACGCCGTAAGAGCCGAACGGCACATTGCCAACAGCAGCGTCAAAGAAATTGTCCGAAAACTCGGTTTGCTCGTAACCCTTTATCTGAATATCCGCTGTCTGATAGAGCTGTCGGGCAATTCTGCCGGATATGCTGTCAAGCTCAACACCGTGCAAGTGGCTGTTTTGCCGCATTGTTTCGGGCATTGTACCGAAAAAGTTACCAACGCCCATAGCAGGCTCCAAGATATTTCCGCCCTCAAATCCGAGGTTTTCCAAGCCCTTGTATATCGCATTGATTACGGTGGGCGTGGTGTAATGAGCGTTCAGGACCGAGCCTTTTGCGGCGGTGTATTCTTCATCGGTGAGCAGCTCACGCAGCTGCTTGTATTCGCTTGTCCAAAAGCTGTTGTTTCCGTCAAATGCCTGTGCAAGACCGCCCCAGCCGACATATTGAGCGAGTACAGCCTGTTCATCGGGAGTTGCAAGGCGGTTTTCGCTTTCAATCGCTTTCAGCGTTTTGATAGCGGCAATATTTGCGGCGAATTTCGTCTTTGCGCCGCCTGTGCCTAAGTTCTCGTCCGATATTGTGAAATCGTGCTTTTCAATGGGAGTTTCCGAATATTCGGGACGAGCAGTAAGGTCGATAACTGTATCTTTCAGCTTTGGAGCTGTTTCCGGCTGTTCATCGGTTTTATCAGAAACCTGTTCATCACGGCGTTCTGATAAGCCGTACTGTTCAAGAATTGCTATACTGCGCTGATATTGAGGGGTATCAATATCATAACACGACACCTCGTTCTGCGCATTTCTGATACGGCTGTCAATATCTTTCTGCGTGATATAGGTCTGGTTATCAATCAGTTCAGACACACGGACGGCTACTTTCTGCCAGCTCCAAGTCACCGAGGTCTTTTCACCGTTATCGAGCTTTATATCAAGCTGAATACCCTTGCTGTCATGTGAAGCCATATCAATCCTGCCCTCACAGGTATGACCGCCTACTCCGTATTCTTTGGAGAGAAATTTTGCAAACTCCTTTGTATCGTCAGGGTGTTCACGATGAAACTGTTCAACACGGAATTTTCCGTCCTGAAAGCCCGTCCCGTGGTGAGTAAGCTCATACTTTAACGCCTCCTCAATATCCACGCCGCCGATTATAGTTTTTTCGAGAACCTTGTCATTTTCCATAGGTTCGCCAAACAGATTAAGCTGAACTGTTTCGGACATTTCGGCTGTTTCATTGCCAAAAGGAGAGCCAGAATGAACATCGGAGCTGATTTTTTCCTGCGGTTCTGTTTCTCCTGCTGACTGAATTCCTGTTTCCTCGGTAGGCGTGTATTTATCCACGATTTCGCTTGCCACCACAGTAAGGTCACTGAATTCAAGGTTTCCTAGGGTAGAAAGCATATCGTCAGGATTCTCAAATCGGTGTTCATCGGCAATATTATCGCCGTACATTGTCACCATCTTGTTATCTACAAGGTCGGCGTATACGGTTATTTCTACGTCGGTATCTTCGTGAGTGGTATAGGCAAGCGGTATTCTCGACAGGTCGGAAAAGTCAGCTTCCTCGCCGAACTCCCTTTGAGTATATTCGTTTATCCTGCTTTTTGCTTCGGTCAGCACATATTCTCTGTCAAGTTCTTCGTGGCGGTCAAACTCTTGCCGTGCGGCAGTAATCAAGGCTTCTCCGAGAGTTTCCCAAGAGTGCGTAACCTCAAAGCCGCCTTTGGTTCGGAAAGTCATTCCGCTGTCGGTCTTTTCCGATGAAATATCAATTCTCCCGATACCGTCAGACGGTGGGTATTCATAAAACGAGATATGGTCAGTAATACCATAGATTTTCCTCGCTAGCTCCGCACGAATATCCTCGCCGCTATGGTATCGGGCGGTCAGGCTCTCAAACTCGTCTGCGTGAAGCCCAGCACCCATTATCCAATATCCCGAAGAATTGCTGTACTTCGGAGCATTGTCATAATTGAACAGCTTATTGCCTAAATCGTCCATTTCATCACTCGCAAGCTGGTTTTCTGCCAATAGGGAAATATTATCCGTAAGCGATCTTCTTGCTTTGCGTTCTTCAAGTGAGAGCGTGAAATCGGGTACTTTGGTAAATCCGAAGCTGTCTACATAGTAGGCGGCAGTTGTGCCGTTACTTTTAACGCAGATTATATCACTTACCGAGAGCGAATGTCCTCGGAAATCTTCGGGGTGATCGACATTAAAGCGTTTATAAATATCGTCGAGCGTTTCGCCCTCTTTTAATCTGCCGCGATAAACCCTGTCGTAGTTTTCACGGTCAATATACAGACCGTTTTTCTTCAATCTGTCAGCAGACTCAAACCGATAGTCACGCAGCTTCTCGCCGTCCTTTAGCTGAAAAATACCATACCGCGGCTCAATAAGCGCAGAGAGTTTTGCGCTTACATCATCATAACGAGAATAAAAGCTCTCGCTGTCGGAAAGAAACTCCCGTACAATATCCGTGAAATTCGGCTCGGTAACATCAACAAGCTCGGTTTTGGAAACCTGTTCGAGGTAGTCAAGCGGCTCATTTTTTACGATTGCTTCAAAGAGTTGATCGTAGCTGAAAGTGTTGTACACCAGCTGACCGCCCTGGGGGCAGCTTCTGCCTGCGGAGCTGTCGGGATTGAAGTAAGCCCAAGTAACGCTCTCATTTTCCGCATTAACGTAAAACTTATCAACACCGTCAAGTAAATCCGTTGAAACATTCTTCCGCATTTCATCTGTTCTGTCGCTAACGGCAGAAGCAATCATTTCCTCTAAATCCTTGTCGGGGACGTCTGCAAGCAAAATCTTATCTTCGTAGCAATATGCAAAGACTTTGCCGTAAACGGTTTCCGCAAGCTCGCTGTTCTTGTCCATTTCGGAAAGCACAAGCGGATAGAGCGCAGAATTTTCCCGCTCAGAGCGGAGATAGTTCCGTGTTTTCTCCTCAACAATGCGGAAATCCTCTGCCTGACTGTCGGTATGTTCAGTTTTCTCTGTAGCTGGCGCACCGTACCCTCTAATTTTATAGCCGTTTTGCTTGATGAGCTTTTCCATTTCGGCGGCAGTGGACTTATCAGAGAGCCAAGCACCATCAATAAATTCATTTACTTTGCGGTAGTCGCCGCGCAGAATGAATTTGCCTAAGTCCTCATCAAACGACACTCTCATATTTGTGGCTCTGCCGGAATTGGCGTTTGCAATCGTCTGTTCAGGCTCGTCCTCAAAGAGGATTTCACGGTGCTGTTCCAAAGCAGATAGAAGTTCCGACTTTTCCGCAGAAACAGAAACAGCGGGGGTATTAACCTCCGCTGTCTGTTCTGTATTTTCGGTGCTTGTGCTTTGGGTGCTATATGTAGCACCGCTTACTCCCGATACTGATGAACTATATCCTCTATCACCGCTCTGTCGAGTATCATTCCGAGAGTGTTCTCCCATTTCCGTATTTCCACGAATGTTGTCGGACGTGGATTTTTCTTTGCGTACTGCTTCTTCAGCAGCGTCCGATATTCCCTCGCTTCCTTGTCTATCTGCCGAGGTATCAGCTCCCATTTCAGGCGACCTTTCAGGGACGGAATTACTTCGGGGTGATTTTCCGTCATATACTTCCGCCATTCCTCGCCCCACCGACCTATCGGCTCGTTCATCAGCTCCTGTTCCTCGTCCGTCAGACCCAGCTCCAGCTGTTCCAGATACACGAACGTTGCCGGGTCGAGTTTGTATGTCCTGCCGTTCTCCTCCTTGATTTCGGGATAGAATTTCTTGTCGTCCTCGCACCATATCTGTCTGATTTCTGCCATTGTCAATAGTCCTCCTTTGCAGCGTAATATCGTTAATGGATTTCTCCAATGATAACAGTACCGCTTTGCCCGAAAGCTGTACGAACTCACAGAGCTTTTCTTTTTCTGCCTTGCTGCCTGTTTGCCTCTGTTGGGCGGCGTCCGTGCCGCCCTTTGGGCAAACTGCGCCAAGCTCCGTCTTGGCGTCAATTATATCGAGTGCGGATAAATCCACGCTCCCGCTGTACTTGAATGAACCGCCCATCTCGCACCGAGCCGCTATGAAATACTGCGTCATAGAGATAAAAGACTTTTCAAAAGCAGCTCTGTCGTTCGGGGGAATATTAAGCGTTCCCACAACACTTCCGAGATTTTCACGAGCCTTTGCCGAGCCGAGATAATTCACACATCCCGAAAACGAACTGAAACTTTTACCCTCTTTCTCAAATGTTTCGGCGATAACAGCATTTGCTGTATCTTTATCAAGTGTCCACTGATACGGTGTTTTTGAGCCTGCCGTCTGTGCTATATCGAAATAGTGCTTCAAGTTGCCGTTATCGAGGACGGCTATTGAATTTGCTCCGCGCTGAACAAATCTGCTGAATTTCTTCCAAGTGCCGAAATCTGCGACCATTGTGGCTTTGGGATTTGTTCCGTATATCATCATAGTCTGTTCAGAGGGGAGCTTGAAGAATTTTCCCGCAAACTTTAGGTACTGTTCAAAGGCTGTCTTATCTCCGAAAAGCTGTTCGGTTATAGCTTCGTAGCTTTCACGCACTCTGTCTATCCGTGCCATTCAGGTTTTCCTCCTTCAATTATAATTTATCGCATTAAAGCATAAAAGTCAAGTGCTATTTTGCTATTGCAACAACTTTTGCACAAAATATCCCCCGACCGCTTAAAATCGGGGGATACTGCTGTTAACTTTAATTAGTGGAAACCGTGCTTCGACGGCTTGGTTTCTGCTTTTGGCTGTTCGGGATTAAGTGTTGCCTTGAGTGCCTTGTTAATGCTGTCAAGTTTGGGCTTGTCCGCAGCGTTTACCGATATTGTTGTGCCGCTGTTAGAACTGATACGCGCCTGATATGTAATTCCCATCTTGTCAAGCTCATTCATCAGCTTTTCAGCATAACCGTTGTTCTGTCGGGGAAGTGATGCGATTTGGCTCTTGTTGCCGAGTTCCGCATATTTAACGCCGCGGTACTGTACCTGCTCAAGCGATTTAAACTTGTCGAGAACGGCTTTGCTCAGCTTATCGTGCATTGCGGTAGTAATAGGATTTGCAATATCGACATACTTGCCGTTCTGGTTCTGGTAAGACGGCATAGCCGCAAATTCGGGCTTGCCCTGCGCCTTAACAACCTTGACATCTTTGATAACAAAGCACTCGTCAATGCTTACCTGTCCTGCCGCTACCACGCTCTTGCCGCCTGTTACGGGACGGAGCGAAACGTCAATATCCGAGGTGACGGGCTTGGTCTTGTCCGTTGCAAGCTCGTTTCTCATCGTTCTCTCGCCAGACGATACGAGCTTTGCATAGTCAGTCAGGACCGCATTGCTTATCTGCTCATAAGCCTTGTCGGTAATCGGGTGAGCAATATCGACAAACTCGCCGCCGACCTTCTTACTCGGCATAGCAACGAATAAGCCCTTTTCGCCCTCCATAACCTTAACGCCGTTCACGGCAATCTCGCCGTTGATAACCACGTTTGCGAGAGCCTTGACATTGCTGTTGTTATCAAGCTGTGTCATACTTGACACCTCAAAAGTAGTGTTGTGTTCAGCCATAGTAAAACCTCCTGCTAAAATCATTCACAGAGCGAGTATTCGTCTGCGTTATCGAGCCAAATCTGAATTGTGTTTTCCTCAATGAATTTAATGCTGACGATTTTGGCATTACAGAACTTTTCTGACAGATATTCCTCTGTATCAAGCACACTTGGGATAAATGCAAAAATCGTTGTGGTTATGGTTTGAATATTGTCACATTCGGGCGAATAAATGTTATCATCAACGCATACGGCAATAGTTACAGCACTGTTCACGTCGATTGTATTCACAAATTCTGCCAAAGTCATATATTTGCCTTTCTGCCCGTATAGCCGATAGCACAACTTTTATCGGTCAGAAAGGATAGTCGTCCGGCGGGTCATTGAACTTTTCCTGTTCATTTCTGTAAGAGGACCTATCATAACCATTATGACGGTTTGAATATGTACGGTTGTTCCCATTTGTTCTGCCGCTGTTTCTGTTATAGCCGTTTTCCTTTTTCGGCTCTCCCGTGAAGCATACACGGTCAACTGCAACCTCGTACCAAGCAGCCTGCTTTCCGTTTCTGTCCTCATACTGCTGCGTCTGCATATTCGCCCGGCGTTCGCTTTTATGCGGCGCATCCTTGCGCCGCTTTGTGCGAACGCTGTGCAACATCGTGTTGCAGTCGAGCATAATCATACTGCCCTTGCCGAAATACCTGCAAATAAACTCCGCAGTACCTCTCCAAGCAATTACATTGAAGAAATCGACCTTGTTTTCTTCGTTTTTGCTGTGAAATCTGCGGTTCACGGCAATTCTGAACCTTGCATAAGTAATGCCGTTCTGTGTGGTTTTCATTTCGGGAGCAGCACAAAGTCTTCCCATAAGAGTGATGATTTTGTTATACATTATGTAGCTCCTTTCGCTTATACAGAAGGCATTCTGCATTCGCCCTCGGCTTCGGGAATATCAATGTCGGCAAACTCATCGTCGGGGATAAACATATCCTCAACATAAACCTCATCGCCGACGATACTGCTGATAGCCTGCAGCTTCATACGCAGACGGAGATTGTCAATCTCCATATTCTTTGCGTGTCTGATAGACTCGTCACGCTCCGCCTCTGCCGTGCGGAGTTTCTCAATGAGCCATTCCGTGTTGTTCTTTCTGTTTTCCGTTGCCATAAGTATTACCTCCTGTTAAAATGTGATTTTTGACGGATAAGGATAACCGCCGTTTTTATTTTCAGAACGCTCCCAATTATCAAAACCGCTTCCCGCAGCATTTAATACCGAAAGCACTCCGTCAACCGTTAGTCCGCTGTCTGCCGGAACAGACAGCACCATTCTCTTGCTTATTGAACGCACCTTGTCACCGCCGACAACCGCATAACCATTTGCGTTATCGACAAGACAATAGACAATTCTATGCGCCTTGTATTTTCCGTCAGCTCCGACTATGCCGCCGTTGTTCTCGCCGTTAAGGTAGATATTCGCCGCATAACTGCTCTTGATATAAGCCGAGTTTGTGTCTGCGGTTGCCGTGCCGACTATGCCGCCGCTGTTGGTTGCTTTTGAGGTGAATGTTCGAACTCCGCAGCCTATAATCGAGCCGCCCGACATATAGGATTTATCGCCATCATCGAATATCTCCGTTCCGTAAGCCGTGCCGGAAATACCGCCTGCCGATGAGATTTTACCGCTTGCGGCAATACCGACTGCAAGAGAACCGTTTACCATACAAGCGTTTCCAACGATACCGCCGACATTATCGCCGCCCTCAATGGAAACCTCGCTTGCGTAACAGTAGGAGATAACACCGCCGTTGCCGACCAAGCCGCCGATATTCTTTGCGCCATCTCCGTAAATCTTGCTGTTTTTCACGGTGCAATTCGTAATCTTGCTGTTGCCCGTTCCGAAACTATCGTTTTCCTCGGCAGACTTAAACGAATAGGAGATAACTCTGTTCACAAGAACTCCGACATTATCGTAATCGCCCGACTTGATTTTCGCACCGTCAATCACAACATTCTTGATTGCTGCACCCGCAATATCTCCGAACAAACCGCCCTCGCCGGAAAGATTTCTTACAGTAAATCCCTGTCCGTCATACACGAAGAAATCATAGGACTTGTTTTCGTATCCACGGGAGATTTTCTTTGTGTCAATGGGAATACGCTTTACATCTGACGGGAACTTAATATCCGCTGTCTGAATGAAATATCCGCTTGCTTTTTCTTCTGAAAGCCGAATGAGTTGGTCGTAACAGCTGATGATAAAAGGATTTTCCTTTGTGCCGTTTCCTCCGCCGTATTCGTTCAGCACTCGGTAAAGCGTGGCGTCCTTTGTGAACTTGCATTCCGTACCGCCGAAATACTTGATTGTGCCAAATTCGCCCGTCTGTTTCTTGTCGGAAAAACCGTAGGTACAGCCGAAAACGCTATTGTACATATCGTTCTTATCATCAACCACAGGCAGCTTCAGCACAGCCGCACCTGTCATATCGCAGGGGACTTTGTATGTTTCCGCTTTCTTATTCAGATAGCTTCGGTCAATGGAAATCGTGATGTACTTCGCCGTCTGCCACTTTGCGTAAACATCGCAGTCCTCGCTTAGATACAGGCTTTCAAGGCGAACGGGGGAGTTTTCCAAGTACCACCCCTCAACCGAATAACCGGCCTTGAACACACCGAAACTGTCAAGCATATCCACGGCTGAGCCGATTTCCTTTTCTACTACCTGCACATTATCGTCAAAGTGGAGCGTTATTTTCGCAGTTGGCTTTTTCTCGCTCCACACTGCATAAAGCATAATGTTTTCCGAGGGCATTTTCAGAGATTTAAGTGCCGTTTTAGCACCCACTGTTTTCGCCCAGCCGTTCAGATACAGACCGTCCTTATACACGGAAATATCCGTAGGCAGAGGAACATCTGCGCCGTACTTTACCGCAGCTTTGGAGAGCTGTCCTGTGCCGCCGTTGGAATTGTAGGTAACATAGAATGTATCAGGCTCCCAAACGGCGAACAGAGTAACATTTTCATAGGGCATTTTGTAGTTGTAAAGCGGATATGCAATCTCGGTGTTATCCGAGAAGCCGATGAGCTTGTAGCCCTTTTTGGAAACGGTTTTCGCCGCTTCTTCGGCAGACGGAAGAACGACATACTGTCCTGCCTTTTCGGAAATACTGTCGAGCGTTCCTGTGCCGCCGTTCAGATTAAATGAAATGGTGTATATACCGCTCTCACCGCTTGACGAAGATGAGCCGCCGCTGTATCCGCTGTCGGTGTAGCCGTCCTCGTTCGCTTCATCGTCAGGCTCGCTTGTGGTATCTGTAGGCTCGTCAACATAACCCGAATTTTCGGTACTGCTCGATGTAGTTTCGGACGGTTTACTCTCGCTTTCTGCCGGAGAGCTTTCGGCTGTTTCGGGAGTATCGGTGCTTTCCGTTTCCGTTGAGGTAGTTTCGACCGTTTCGGTACTTTCCGTTGTTTCGGAAACATCACTCTTATTACCGCCGGATAGGGACGAGAAAATCAGCAGAGCAATAAGCACTATTGCCGCACCGCCGATTATAAGGAGCGTCTTGAAATCTTTCTTGCCGCCGCCCTTTTTAGGCGAGAAGCCCGTGGAAATCGAAAACGAATTGCTGTCAAGTTCCTCAACCTTTCCCTCGGCTTTGAGCTGTTCAAACTGCTGTTCGGTAATGCTATCAAACACACCGTCGGTCTTGTACTGCGTGTATTTTCCGTCAACCATACAAGTCTGCGTTGACTTTACAAACTGCTTGAAATCGGCGGTCTGCGTGAGCATTTTATCCTCAAAGGGAACGCCCTGCTCGTCGCTGTGCTGTTCGGGAACAATAAACAGCGTTTTGGCAGCATCATCAAAACTTGATATTTCTACCTTAAAGAAAAACATTATTTTCCACCTTTCTTTTTCAAAAATGGTATTGACAAAGTATGCTTTTTGATGTACAATATAGGTACAAAGTAAATATACTGTTATTAAAGGAGATGATTTTATGGCAACAACAAGCGTAACTATGCGTGTGGACTGCGATGATAAGGCTAAAGCGGAGAAGATTTTCAGCGCACTTGGTCTGAATATGTCAACAGCGTTCAATATGTTCATCAAGCAGACAATTCGCTGTGACGGAATTCCCTTTGAAGTAACTCTGCACAACAAATCCGATGATGATTATTTTTACAGTCCCGCAAACTTGGCTCACCTTAATCGTTCGATTGCCCAGCTTAATTCGGGGAAATTCTCTAAACACGAGCTTATCGAGGTAGAGGACGATGATTAAAATCTGGACTGATGAAGCGTGGGAAGATTACCTTTATTGGCAGGGCGAGGACAAGAAAACTCTCAAACGCATAAACCTGCTCATAAAGGATATTGAACGAAACCCTTTTGACGGAATAGGGAAAGCCGAGCCGTTAAAGTACAATCTGCGTGGCTATTGGAGCCGCCGCATTGACGATGTAAACAGACTTGTATATAAGGTTGAGGACGACCAGCTTTATATTATTTCCTGCCGTTACCATTACGAATAAGCGCAAAGCTCCGCTTCAATCGCAAGCGGGGCTTATTTCTTCTTGTTTTCAAACTCCATAGCAAAACCCACCTTTGAATTTCCGTTCTTGTCCTTTCTGTCTGTGAAAGAAACAACAGCGTCGTAGGTCTTTCCGGTTCGCTCCGACTTAAAACCGCTTATCTTTGCTTTCCCGCAGAGCAGAAGTTTCTTCATAATAGCCTCGGTAATCGTTTTGCCTTTGGAGGTAAAGAAGAAATCGTCCTCGTAAATCCGAAAAAAGCAGCTCTTAGGCGAGTTTTCACAGTAGAATACCGCCTTGTTATCCTTGACGAATTTATAGACATTACCGCCGCACCTCGGACACTTGCCCACAGGCTCACGAGGCGGCGCAAGGGATATGTGTTCCTTGCTGTTCTCGGCGGTGATTATCGACTTTATCTTGCCGATAATTCCCGAAATAACCTCATCTGCGGCGATAGTGCCGTTTTCGATTGCACTTAACTGAAGCTCCATAGCGGCGGTCATTTCAACGGACTTGACCTCATCGGGCAGAAGCGAAATAACCTTTTTGCCCTTATCGGTAGAAATAAGCTGTTTTCCCTTGCGTTCGATATATCCGACCTTGATAATGCGTTCGATAATCGCCGCCCGTGTAGCAGGAGTACCAAGTCCTCGCTCCGAAACATATTCCGATAGCTCTTTGTCCTCAATTCGTCTGTCGATATTTTCCATTGATTTAAGGAGCGTACTCTCGGTGAAACGCTTCGGTGGCTGTGTTTCGCACTCAGATATGATAAGGTCTTTGGCTTCAAAACTATGTCCCTCGGCAGAAGAAATTGTAACGGCATTTTCATCGCCGCTGTCTGCGTAAAACCTTTTCCAGCCGAGGATTTTCGGAGTTTTGGTTTTGCACTTGAAATGCTCTCCGCTTATTTCAAAGACATATTCCGTTTCTGTGTACTCATACTGCGGCGAGAGAGCTGCAAGAAAACGAGTGATAACCATATCCAGAACAGCCTTTTCATTTGCTGAAAGCTCTGCACCTGCCGCATTTGCAATATATTCGGTAGGGATAATTGCGTGGTGGTCTGATACTTTGCTGTTATTGATAATGCGGCTGTCAATATTAAGTCCTGCCGCAAGCACCTCGTCAGCAGCTTCGTTCAACACACGGAGCATACCAACTCGTTCCTCAAGAACAGCCGCCATATCCTCGGTCAGATAGCTGCTGTCTGTTCGGGGATAGGTAAGCAGTTTCTTTTCGTAGAGCGACTGCATAACGGCAAGCGTTGTAGCCGCAGAAAAGCCGAGTTTATCATTTGCTTCGACCTGTAATGAGGTAAGCGAAAAGAGCAGAGGACGATTTTCTTTTTTCTGCTTTGCATTGACGAAAACGACTTTACAAGGCGAGTTTTCACACTTCGCCTTTACGTTCTCTGCTTCGGCACGGGTAGGAAAACTCTCACGCTCATCGTCAAACCATTCCGCACCGTTATCAAGTTTCAGCTTGAAATACGGCTTTTTGGTGAAATGCTCGATTTCGCTGTCGCGCTGAACAATCATATTGACAACGGCGGTCTGAACTCTGCCGACGGAGCATAACGCTCCGAAATGCTTGGTGTAGAGCCTTGTCATATTCATACCCCAAATCCAATCTATCTTGGCGCGGGTAATTCCTGCGGCATACATATTGTCTTTGGCGGCGGCAGGGAGCAGATGATTAAAGCCGTTTCTGATACTTTCGGCGGTGAGGGAAGAAATCCACAAACGCTTGAACGGCTTTTTGCAGCCGACATAGTTGTATATGTAGCGGAATATGCACTCTCCCTCTCGCCCTGCGTCGGTTGCACAGATAATCTCATCAACCTCTTTGCTGTTCATCAGCTTATCGAGCCGAGCGAGAACGGGCTTTACATTCTCAATCGGTACAAACTCAAACGAGGGAATAATCGGCAAATCTGCAATACTCCACTTGTCGTATTTTTCGTCATACTCCTGCGGCTCTTTCAGGCGGACTAAATGCCCCTGCGCCGAGGTAACAAGATAACCGTTCCCACGCAGAACACCGTCCACATTCTCGCTTGCGCCAATTACAGCGGCAATATCACGAGCCACAGACGGCTTTTCAGCTATCACTAACTTCATCAATATCCTCCTTGTCAGATATGCCGTTGTTTTCGGCATAGTATTTCTCGGTGCTATATGTAGCACCTTCTGTTTGTGCTTGTTCTTGTGTCGGTGTTGTTGTCGGAGAAACAGGGGGCTTATCAAACAAACCTGCTTCAATAGCCGCCGTTACCTCCGACAAATCAATGCCTTTTTTGCGGAGCGTATCCGAAAGAATACGCCCCTCAAATATTGTCATTTGCTCCGTAATATCCGTAAGTTCGGCATTAAGCTGTTGAATTTTAGCACGAGCGTCCGAAATGGTTTTATTCTGCTTGTCAATCTCATTCTGTTTTTCAACAGACTGCTTTTTCAAGCTGTTTAACCTTTGCAAAAAACTTGGCACACTATAACCTCCTTTGTTTCCGCTTCTCACGGAATTTATGAATACAGTAGGCGGTAACAACCACGAGCAGAACTCCCACATCAATCAGGCTGATATGAAACTGCGGCGGCTCACTATTTGCGGGAACATTCTCGCTGTTTTCGCCCTCGCTCGTTTCAATGCTTTCGGAGATTTCCGTCTGCGGATTATCCGCAGGTCTGTCAAAGAAATTCGCTTTAATCGTGAACACAAGAAGCGTTATCATAGCGGTTGCCACAATGCAAATGCAGATACGCTGTTTAACGCTCTTTCCCGTGATATAGGAATACAGTTTTTTAATTGCTACCACCCTCCCAATAGTCAATCATTCCTTGAATTATCGCTTTAGACGCTTCATAGCGTTTTTTCTCGTTCTCGGTGAAATTGTAGATTTCGGGGTACTCCTTGCCGTAATAGTCCTTGACGGTGTAGAGCTTAACCGTGAGTTTGGTGTGATTTTTCGGGCAATACGGGTGTCCCTTGCAATATTCGTGGACTTTGCCCTCCTCATCGGTATAAGAAGCACACTTGCAGCCCGACTTGGTCTTGGTTTTACAATTCTGCCCCGGACAGTATTCGGGGGAAGTTTCCACCGCTGTCTTGATGACAAAGGTATCACCCCAGCGGCAGGAGTTTTCGTTGACCGTTTTCATAAACTCCTCAAAATCTTCTTTTTTGAAATCAAAGTCATATATCATATCATCTGTCACACCGTCTGCCTGTTGTTTTTCTCTTGTCATCAGGACAAACAGCAGGGACATATAATCGGCATAGTCTTCTGTTCCAAAACTGTCGATAAGAGGATTTATCGTGCTGTCTGCACCGGAAGCAGGATAGCGCAGAATGTTGTTGTCCTTGTCGATATACTGAATAATCTTCCTCGGAGCTGTTGTATCGCTGTTGCAGAAAGCGGAAACCTTATCTTTCAAAGCGTCCTTTGCCTGCGTTTGCATAACCTCTTTTGCCTGTTCCACGAACTTTTTGTATCCCTCATAAATTTCTTCGGGAGTTTGCGAGGAATTATCGTCCACCAACCACGCACCGCCGCCGGCTACCGAGCCGCTTGCGCCGCCGAGCAAAGAGCCAAACATCAATGCGATAATCAGAATAAGCAGAATTGCACCGATAACGATTAAACTCCACGGCATTGTTTCAACGATAAGTCCGACAATCTTTGAAACTGCGCTTGCAATCGCTCTTGCAGCAGCTTGTGCGGCTCTATATGCAGCTTGAGCCGCTTTCCTTGCGGCATTTGCCGTTGCTTTTCCCGCCGCCTTTGCGCCTTTGCGGACAGCCTGCTTCGCCATATAGTTGACCTGCGTTTTCAGCTTGTTTCTGATTCCCCGTTTTCGGAGCGTTCGTCGCATTTCCGCAGATGTGGTTTTATGCAGCTTGTGATAAACACGCTTTGTAAGACGAGTACCTTTTTTAACTGTTTTAACACCTGTTTCAACAGCGGCTTTGACCCCTCGTTCCGCATAGTCGTAGGTTTTAAGACCGAGCTTTGCGGCTTCAATTCCTGTTTCGTTTTTGTCGCTCTTGGAGTAAAACTCCTGTTTAAGCACCTCCATAGGCTTTTTGGCTATATGGTAAACCTTTTTTGCGCCCGAAACTCCCATAGGAACGAGCTTTTTCAGCTTGCCGCCGCCCGAACTAACAGAGCCGCCCATAGCCATTTGCATTAACTCGGCTTGGCTCTTGTTTATCTTAAAACTGCGCTTCTGAAGCCGTTTCAGCTTCATCTTTTTGAGCTTTTCGGGGACTTTGTTGTAAATGGTTCTTGCTTTCCTCTTGGTCAGAGTACCATTATTGACAACACCGTTATTCAGGACCTTGTATTTCTTCCGTGGAGCGAGCTTCAAACGCTTATTCTTTAAGCGGTTTTTCCAATGTGCCATAGCAGACGAAGAAGATTGCGGCTTACTGATTTTGACAGCCTTTTCGCCTTTGGGAGCAAGCGGCTTCTGCTCTATCGTTCCGCTTTTCGGAATTGATGTGATTTTAGGAGTTAAGGGGGCTGTATCGCCTTTTATAACAAAAGACGAGTTTCCCTCAACCGTACCACTTTTCGGAATTTCAACAGATTTCGGTACTCCTTGCACCGTACTGCCAACACTTTTATGTGAGCCTTTTGCGAAATGCTCCCGTTTCTGCGCCGCCGCAGACAGAGAGCCGTTCGACATTTCTGCCTTTGCGGTTTTCTCTGCTCCCCCGACGGTGCGGACTTGCTGTTTTTCAAGCCTGCCGCCGCTTTTCTTGGAAAGCTCGGTTTTTTGAGCAATTCCGTGAGAAATGACAGCTTTATCGTTTACGGAATGGGCGTTTATTCCATTCTTCTCAATGATAACTTTCAAGGTGTTCACCCCTTTTCTGTCCATTGAATAGCCATAGCCTTTGCCACTCCCATAAAGGTTTTGGAACGCTGTTTAGCTCGTTCAGCTTGATTTTTGCCGCTTACTTTCATCGCCCAGCACACTCCCTTAACCTTTCCGCTTTTGGTAACATACTTTCTGTATGGAGCAGGACGTGGCAGTGCGGCTGTTGGTTTTAGCTTTGGTAAGCCTTTGAGCCAAAGGCAGGTCCGCTTTGTAACATAGTTTTCTGTGTCCTCGGTGCTTGCCGCAAAGAAATACGGCTCGATTATCTGCGTAGGCTTTTTATAGTGCTTCGACATATAGCCTACAGGATTTTCAATAGCAATTTTCTCACAATCTGCGTTCGCAAATTTGAGGAAGAAAGCGGCGGCGCTCTCACGCAGCTTTTCACGCTTGGCAATTTTCTCCGGAGTATTGCATTTCGGCGAAAAATGCCGTGTGCCGGCTATCGTAAGATATGTGCAGGGCGGAAATGCTATAATCATATCCCACTTTCCGCAGAGAGTATGTGTTTTGCCGTCCATAGTTGAAAAAGAACAATCGCCGTTCAGCAGAGGAAGGACATCGCCCTGTATGTGCCATTCGGGAAATCCGCCCGAACAGGGAACGAGGTCACAGCTGTATGCACCGTGACCTCGTTTCCGCAATTCTATTGTGACCCTTTGGCTTTCTTCACAAGCTACCAATATTCTCATACTATTCTCCGAATTTTGTCGTCATCAGCTTGTAGAGCTTGGTATCAGTTGGGAAGTCGTCCTTGAACGGCAGAGAACCGTTAAGTCCGCAGTAGATAAGTCCGCTTCCTGCAGGTGCGCCTGTGACAAATTTCATCATAGCGTCAGGGATTTTGAGTATTCGGGCAAGCTGTTCACGATCTGAAGCGGCTTGGTTTAACATCAGAATAAACTCCGAGTTGGAGAGCATAGAACGAGCCGTGTCGGATTTCAGCAAGTCCTCGACATTCTGCGTAATACCCGTCGGAATACCTCCCCATTTTCTCGCACGTTTATAAAGTTCAAACAGGAAGTTTGCGCTTTCTTCATTTCTGAAAAGAAGATAAATCTCGTCGATGTAAATTCGGGTGCGTATGCCTCGCTCACGGTTGCGGACGATTTTGTCCCACAGGTTTTCAAGTACGACCATCATACCCAGCGGCTTTAACTGCTTGCCTAAATCCTTGATGTCATAGACCACAACTCTGTTATTCACATCAACGTTTGACGAATAAGCAAAGGTTTTCATCGAACCGTTTACATACAGCTCCAGCGACATATACAGCGGCTTTGCTTCTTCAGACTGCTGTTTGCAGAGAATATCGTAATAATCCTTGAGTGTAGGCATTTCCTTAGTGTGACCGAGCAGAAACTCTCTGTAAACTTCGTGAAGGCAGTTGTCGATGATAGTTTTCTGTTCGGGGGAAATTCCGCTCTTTCCCATAATCGTTTCAAAGAACGAGAGAAAAAAGTCATACTTTGACGAAACCACATCTTCCCCCTTGTTATATTCCTCAATCGAGATTTCAAGCGGGTTAAGGTGCGTATTGCTGCTTTCGGAGATATACAGCAGTTCACCGCCGAGAGCTTTAACAAGATTTGTGTATTCTCGTTCGGGATCCACGATGATTATATCGTCATTTGTAGCAAGAAAAACATTGAGCATTTCACGCTTTGCGGAGAACGACTTACCGCTTCCCGGACAGCCGAGAATAAAGCCGTTTGCATTGATAAGGCTAGCACGGTTGAAGATAATCAGATTGTTTGTGGTCTGATTTAAGCCGTAGTACACGCCGCCCTCCTGCGAAAGCTCCTTTGAATTAAACGGCATAAACACACAGGCACTCTCGGTTGTGAGCGTTCGGCGCACCTTTAATCGGCAGTTTCCGAGGGGCAGACAGCTTGCAAGAGCGTCCTCCTGCTGAAAGTTAGCTCTGGAGGTAGTGCAGACCTTTTTTCGGAAAACCGCTTCGACCTTTTCGGTATTGTTGTCGAGTTCATCAAAGCTCGTTCCCGTAATCATAACCACGAGATTGAGCAGGAACATCTTTTGATTTTTGCTTTGCAAATCATTCAGCAGTTCCTCACCTTCCTCAAGCGACTGCTTCAAATCATCGGAGATAACATCGGTGAACACGCCGTTCTGTGCGGCTTTGCGCTCTTTCTGCATTTTGTTGGAGCGCATTGCGGTGAGCTGCCGCTTAACCACTTTGATAGCTTCGCTCGGCTCAACAGGGGCGATATTCACGGTCGTAACTATCGGCAGAGAGGTTTCGCACAGTTCTTTCAGCAAATCGTCCACAAGCGAGGACGGCAGATGTTTCAGATAGACCATTCGAGCAAACTTGTCGTTATACAGAAAATAGTCTTTCTTGAATTCAAAGTAATCGGGACAGCAAAGGCTCTTTTCTGCGCCGCGCATAAACTGCGATGTGTTTATGGGGCGGATTTCTTGGTTTACACCACGGAATATATCCTGTCTCTTATACACATCTCCGAGCCCACGAGACACTGAGCGATCTCGT
>ENA-OZUP01000122-OZUP01000122.1-human-gut-metagenome-genome-assembly--contig:-NODE-122-length-19901-cov-4.748161_pt1 | contig 19901 bp, 12 predicted proteins | sample MGYA00243436_ERZ654027 | MGnify/ENA primary metagenome ERZ654027 (study PRJEB26926, sample SAMN06164567) | human gut metagenome | biome: ENVO:00009003; feature: ENVO:2100002; material: ENVO:00002003...
GGCCGGCTGTGCGGCAGCCGAAGCCGTCGGCATGGTCGCTGTTGCGGTCGTGCCGCTCGCCGTGGCAGAGGTCTTCTTCATGCCGTAGGACGGATCGCAGGACTTGACGTAATCGACCACGTTCTGCGGGGTCTGCTGCACGGTGCCGCCGACGACGATCCGCCACATGCCCGGCAGGGACGCCACCAGCGTCGGACCGAACGTCATCGCGGCCACCTCGATCAGGAACGCCCAGATGCCGGCGACGAGGAAATACCACATCGGGGTCGTCATCGACATGCTGGACGAGGCGTATCCCGCCGCGAAATAAGTGAACAGGAACTCCGCGGCCAGCCAGAACACCATCGCGGCCACCGGAGCCTTCCATGTATGCTGCCAGCCCGCGTAATACGGGTCGTACATATTGCGCGCGGTCTCACGCAGCGCGATATAGAACGTGGCAAGCAGGAACAGCACGAAGCAGATCCACAGAATCCAGCCATACTGGCTGAGGGAGGACACGTTGAACAACGTGATCGTATGGACGCTGTAGCTGGACGTCGAGAAGGCGATGCCGCCGAACGAGGACAGCGAAATCAGCATAAGCGGCAGAGCCGGGAACAGCAGCGGAACCAGCAGCAGACCGCCTGCGCCGAGATGGTTCGCGGCGGACATGGCGATCGTCGCCACCAGGCCAAGCACCAGGAACAGCACGCCGTAGATCGCAAACGATTCGACCAGCGTGCGCACGAAGCCACGAGCGCGGTGCGCCCAACGCCAAGCGGCGGAGAAGACGTTACCCGAATCGCCCGCATACTGTGCCAACGCGTAGCCGGCCAGCGCACCGGCCGCCGACAGCAGGAACGCCATGCAGAACGTGCGGAAGGACACGCCGGAAAGCGACGCGGAAGCGGAATAGTCGCTGTAGGAACCACCCACCGTCACCGGGAAGATGGCGGCGAAGACCAGCAGCACCAGGCCGGACAGCACGCCGACGATCAGCGAGCTGATGACGCCCGTCCACTTGAAACGAAGCGCGAACCTGCGTGCCAGCATATATGCGCCGAACGCGGCGCCGATCGCCAATGCCACGCCGGGCAGTCCGACCGGCAGCGTCACGCTGACGTGCGAGGCGTCAATGCCGAGATTGCTCAGCGAGAAGCCCTGGGAGCTGGTTTTGAGATTCAGCGAACCGCCAACGCCGAGCGTCATCACGGTGAAGAGAATCTGGAAGAAATTCGGGCCGGAGCCGGACACACCGTTGTTGCCCAGGAAGGAGGCGGTGTCGGAAAAGCCCGGAATGCCGGCAAGCCCGTTGCTGGCCGCGGCATTGCCCATGAAGAAGACGATCGATGCGAGCAGCGCGAACACCACGCTCGCGCCGAGACCGATGCCGAGGCTGGCGCCCATGGTCTTCATGGACTGCGGTGTGGTCAGCGCGGTGATGGTGGGATCGGCCGCCGGACGGGCGATTTGCTGGGTCGGCTGGCTTGGCTGCGGCGCTGCTGCCGGCTGCGGGGCCGGGGATGGCGCATACTGGAACTGCTGCGTCGGCGCGGCCTGTGGTGCCACCGTTTGCGTTGCCTGCGCCTGAGCGGTCGGCTGTGCTTGCGCCGCCGGTTGCGGTGTGGTGGGCTGCGGGACGGTGGTTTGCGGAGCTGCCGGTGCGGCGCTATTGGGCAGTGGGACGGCAGCGGTCGGCATCTGCGGGGCCGGTGCCATGTGCGGCGCGGAAGACAGCATGGTGCCGTCATCGGATTCCGCCGCGGCCGGCGCTTGCGGTGCCGCCGCGGTCGTTTGGATGAGCGGTGAGCCGCACGAGGCGCAGAATTTAGCGCCTTCGATGGTCGGCTGACCGCAATTTGGGCATGCCATAGGTAAGCCTTTCTCCTTCTTGATGCGCGTCATATACTCCTGTGACGCGCCATGGTCCTTATTATAAAGGGCCTCTGGCGCGTCGACGGGCTCGACGATGATGCGTGCTATTCGGCTCGCCGCGGTGGAAATGTGTGATGGAAAAGTTCGTGCCGTTGACTGTCGGAGTGGTTGCATTGCGCCAGAATGTGAAGAAAATGTGATTACTTGGATTCTAGGGCGCCATCGCGCCGCATTTTTCGTCGTATGACGCGATGTGCACCATAGATGGCGATTTGCTGAAAACGTTGGAAAATAGCGGTTTTATGATTGCGACACGCCGAAGGTTGCGTTCTTTCCGATTCTGAGTATATTTACTCCATGTGCTCAGCGAGAACAAAAACCTCGCCAAGACCAACGCCCCTTTAGCTCAGTTGGTTAGAGCAGCTGACTCTTAATCAGCGTGTCCAGGGTTCGAATCCCTGAGGGGGCACAGACAAGACCCAAGCCAATGGCTTGGGTCTTTTTCGTATTTCGGACATGCGTCCACCCAAAGCCGCGTTACTTCCTCCGTGCGGAGTAAGGTAGTGCGCTGTTGTCCGCCCAGAGCGGAATCGCAATTCATCTCGAATCGCACGAATCGTAAGAATCGTTAGAGAAGAAGCAATAGAGGAAACTGCAGTGGAATACACACTCTTCACCAAGCTTGCCGCGGAATTCGTCGGCACCGCCGTGCTGATGGTCTTCGGCAACGGCGCTGTCGCCAACGCGGAACTGAAAAACACCAAGGGCTACCATGCCGGCTGGCTGAACATCGCCATGGGCTACGGCTTCGGCGTCATGTTCCCGGTCCTGATGTTCGGCGGCGTCTCCGGCGCCCACATCAACCCGGCCATGACCCTCGCGCAGGCCGTCAACGGCATGTTCCCGTGGAACGAGGTCCTGCCGTACATCATCGCCCAGCTGCTCGGCGCAGTGGCGGGCCAGCTCATCGTGTACGTCACCTACCTGCCGCACTACAAGGACACCGACGATGCCGAAGCCATCCTCGGCACCTTCTGCACCACCGACGCGCACAACGACCGCGTGAACTACTTCCTCAACGAGTTCTTCGGCACCTTCATGCTGGTGCTCGGCGCCCTGTGCTGCCTGTCCCTGCCGTGGGGCAAGGCGAACCCGGCCGCCGCATCCATCGTCGTCGGCTTCATCGTGTGGGGCCTCGTGACCTCCATGGGCGGCCCGACCGGCCCTGGTCTGAACCCTGCCCGCGACCTCATGCCGCGCCTCCTGCACGCCATCCTGCCGATTCCGAACAAGGGCGATTCCCGCTGGGGCGAGGCCTGGATTCCGGTCGTGGCCCCGATCGCAGGCGCGATCGTCGGCGCGTTCCTGTTCAAGGTGCTGTTCGCCTGAGCATTACTTTGACGATTGCCGGCATTCGTCTGGCGTGCTGGTAAGGCCCGTGATTCCCTCCGGAATCGCGGGCCTTACGCATAGGTGGTATGCATGGCGGTCGGCGGCTTCGGCATGTTGACTGAGACTGGTACTGTTGCCGAAGAGAGAAACATCACCATATCGGGAGGCTGGATTGAAGCGGATTCGTCGTATCATACGTGCGCTCGATCCGAAAGCCGACGCCACAATGGGCCAACGGGAACGGCTTGAGGCGTTTCGCATCCGCAGGGCCGCCGTGCTGGTGCTCGTGCTGTTCCTGCTGATCGCATCGATGACGTCCTGCAGCGTGCACGCACTGCTGGTCCGCATGACGCCGAACACGCAGATGACGGCACAAGCCACGCATTCGACGTCGGCCAAGAAGCCAGCCAAGAAAACAGCCAAAACCAATCAGCATAAGACGGCCAAAAAAACCAAACCGGAAACCAAACAATCGCAGGAAGAGCAGGCCGTCGCCAAAGCGGTGAGCGCGCAATCGGCGGCACTGAGCGACGACGAGAAAACCGCGATTCTGAACAAAGCGCAGGAAACCGCGCAAAACAGCGGCAAACCGGTAACGCAATACCATTACTGCATCGCGACCAAAGGAAACGTCGGTTCGGCCGACGAATTCGGCAACGCGGCGTTCCGCATCCTCAACGACGAACACGGATGGCCACGCGCCGGAGCCATATTCGACCAATCCACGGACGGCAACTGCGATTTCAATCTCGTGCTGTCCCAAGCGTCGGAAATGACGTCGTTCTCGCCATCATGCTCGGTGGAATACAGCTGCAGGGTCGACAACAACGTGATCGTCAACGACGACCGTTGGAACGGTGGCACGCAACAATGGCTCGCCGCCGGCGGCAACCTGGCACGATACCGCACGATGGTGATCAACCATGAGGTCGGACACCGGCTGGGGCACATCGACAACGAAACGACCTGCGCCGGCGAAGGCCAGTTGGCGCCGCTGATGCAGGAGCAATCCATGCATTTGGACGGCTGCAAGGTCAACGAATATCCGCTTGACTCGGAGCTGTGGATCGGCTGAACGTCGACTGCTTCCCGTTATTTTCTGCTGTTTTCTGCTGTTTTCTGCTGTTTTCCGGACTGACCGGGTCGTCTCGGCAATTCGGCGAGATTCGGCCAGCCGTTGTCACAAGCCGAAATACGCGTCGAAATCGTCTTGGCTGATACTGCGGTCGGCCGTATCGGCCCGTACCTTACCCCAATCGAACTCCTGCAACGCCTCGACGGCGCTCATCGGCTGCGGACTGGTATGCGCGGAATCGCCCTGCAAACCAAGCAGCCACGCGCAATAGCCGACAACCTGTTCCGCGGTGACGCCATGCGCGCGCAGCGCCCCCATATCCAAAGAGCGCTCGCGTTTGGCGAGTCTGCGGCCGGCCGCGTTGTCGATAAGCGGCAGATGCGCGTACCGTGGGTTTTCGGGGTTATATGGGGTGTATTGCGATTGTGGTGCGTGCTGCGATGGTGCAGAAGCCTGCGTTTTCGCCTTGCGGAATCCCGCCTTGATAAGTGCTTGGCGAATGGCGATTTGCAGGGCGTTCGATCGGAGCAGGTCGCGGCCGCGCACGATGTCGTCGACGCCCATGTCAAGATCGTCCACGACCACCACCAGCTGGTAGGAGAACAGGCCGTCGGCGCGGCGCACGATGGTGTCGCCGACGTCGTGCGCCAGATTGAATTCCTGATGACCGAACACTGCATCATCGAATTGGACGGTTGCGCGCGGGTTTGTGTCGGCGGGCATGGCGATGCGCAGCGAATGGCGGTCGCCGTTGGCCAGCCGCCGCCGGACGGTATCCGGATTGCTGGCGATAAGCCGGCGGCACGTGCCGGGATACACCATGAAACGGTCGCCTTCCTGCGGTGCGGAGGCTGCGCGGATGTCGGCGCGCGAGCAGAAGCAAGGGTAAATCAGCGGGGTTGTGCCAGCGATTGCGTTGTTGGCTGCGCTGCCGACTGCGGGGGTGTGGTCGTTGCGCTCGTCAAACGGCGAATCGTATGCGTCGTCAATCGTCAGGTTTTCCAAGCAATGCAGCGCCTCACGGTACAGGTCGTGCCGAGCGGATTGGAACACCGGATCGCCGTCCCAATCCAAGCCAAGCCAATGCAGATCGTCCATCATCAGTTCGGCCGCGCCGGGCACCACGCGCGGTTCGTCGATGTCTTCGATGCGCAGCAGCATGTCGTCGCCGCGGCTACGCGCGGACAGCCATGCGCCGAGCATCGCATAGATGTTGCCGATGTGCATGCGGCCTGATGGGGTGGGTGCGAAACGACCTGGCACGGGGTTCCTTCCTGTCGTTGGCGGGCGGTTCGGTGTTGCCGATGCAGAGACCGGTTGCGCCGATGCTTGCAACTGTACCTGCATCGGCGGCCGGAACGGCGGGTTTCGTGGGACGCGATTGTGGAATGCGTTGCTGGACGTGCCGTGACGTGCCATGCCGAGGTTGCAGCGTGCTCCGAAAACGTGCCGTCGCTGTGAGATATCTCACAGTGTGAGAAGGATATTTAGCGCATGGTGATACGGGCCGCGCGTTTCGTTTGGGGTGTGCGTAAGGTGGTGTGCGTCATCCGGTATTCTGGGTGGTGATTTCGGCAATTCGGTCTATGCGTTATCGGTATGGCCGGTCAAAAGGGGATTTACAAGGGGCGAATATGACGAAGCGACAGTTCAGTAGAGCGGAAATCGAATACCTGCGTACATTGCCGTCGATCGACGCGGTGACGGACAGCAGAATCACGTATGCGAGGGAATTCCAAATCGACTGCATGAGGCGGTATCTGCAGGGGGAGAAGCCGACTGCGATCTTCATTTCCGCGGGATTGAGCCCATCGGTCATCGGGCACAAGCGCATCGAACGCAATATCGCACGCTGGAAGCGTGACGAGGACATCATGCGCAAGGCGGCCGAAGAGCCGGAACCGCATGATACGGCTGTGGACAACCACAATGCGATGTCGGAAGTGCCGTTGGGCAAGATTCAATCGCTGGTATGCCAGGTGATGGTGTTGAGCGATCGCGTCGATAAATTGGAGCGTTTGGTGGAGGGGCTGCGCAAGGGGGATAAAATCTGAAAAAAAGTTTTCAGATTTATTGGTTTTTTCCGGCGGTTCGCGCGCATTTATCTGATACATTAAATGCGTAGACGGAGTCTTTGAAGTCCCCCTTCTACTGCCGTCTGGTTTTATAGCCCGCGCGAATTTATGACCGCTTTATCGCTTCACTTCAGGTCATCGCGTGGGCTTCTTTATACGTTGTCGGCGGTTTTCTGGTAACACTGGTATCGAAATATCAGCCGACATGCCGGAAACGGTGGTGCCGGCCGCGGACCGGCGGTCGAATGAACTTGCGAGAGGTGGACGATGACTGCATACATGGATCACAAGAACCTCGCCAACGAGGTGATCGACGATGCGCGCGCACGTGAGATCACGGACGGCGTGCATCGTGTGCTCGACCGCATCGCGGCAGCTGAGGAACAAGCCGGACGCGAAGCCGGCTCCGTGCGCCTGCTGGCCGCCACGAAGACGCGCGACATCGGCGAAATCATGGTTGCGATTGATGCCGGCGTGCGCATGATCGGCGAGAACCGTCCGCAGGAAGTGACGGCGAAGGCCGAAGGGCTGGCACGGCGATGCGCGGAACGCGGGTTTTCGCTGGGCGTCGCAGGCGCCGCGCCGGATGCTGCGGCGGAGCATATTCCATTCCACCTGATCGGCCAGCTGCAAAGCAATAAAATCGGCAAAGTGCTGCCGGTGGTCGACACTATCGAATCGGTCGATTCAATCGATTTGGCAGAAAAAATTTCACGTAGAGCCGTGGCTCGCGGTATTACTGTCGGCGTGCTGCTGGAAGTCAACGAATCCGGCGAGGAATCGAAATCCGGTTGCGATCCGGCGCACGCCATCCGCATCGCGCAGAAAATCGGCACGTTGGACGGCATCGAATTGCGGGGACTGATGACGATCGGCGCGCATGTGCACGACGAAACGGTGATTCGCCGCGGTTTCTCGCACCTGCGCAAGACCCGCGACCTCATCCTCGCATCCGGCGAACCGGGCACGGACCGTTGCCGGGAACTGTCGATGGGCATGACCGGCGACATGGAACTGGCCATCGCCGAAGGTTCCACCATCGTGCGCGTCGGCACTGCGATTTTCGGTGAGCGTGCGTTCATCTGAGCGCTTTCTTTGACTTTTTCTGTTTTTTAAGGATTTGCGGGGCTCGTCCGCCTGGATTGCATTCGTCTGGCTTACATTCGTCTGACTTGCATTCCTCTGAAAAACGGCTTGTCTGAGCTGCGTTCCGCCGGTAGGTGGGGTGCTGCGCGGTTTGGTGCCAAAATTGCCGGTTTCGTGCCTGAAACCGTTGTCTTTCTAGGGGTAAGCCCTCCTATAGGGGGCAAGGGCTTTCGTATGGCGGGTGTGAACATGGGTGTGTTCGAAGGAGAAACCCATGTTTTGGTCTGCCTCTCGATTGATGAGTAAACCCGTCCGTCTGCTCGCCCGCAGGACGGATTCCTACGTGCATGCGCATACGGTGCTGCGTTCGCCCATGCGGCTGTTCGGTGCCGTGGCGGGCGCCTCGGCTGATTCCTATGATGCCGGTGATGATAACGATGGCATCGGCAATGGCGCCGGAGTCGGATCTGATGCCGGTGCAGCTGCCGACAGTGGTCATGCCGGAACTGTTGCGTTCGCTGGAACGTCTGCTGGAACGTTCGCTGGAACGCCGTCGTTTTACGAGGCGATTGACATTGCCGATGTGGTTCGTGCGCGCAGGCTGCGGCGGATTCGTTTCATATTGGTGCGGTGCGTGTCCGTGCTGCTGATCGTGGGCGCGGTGGTGGTCGCGTCGTTGCCGTTCGCCATGCAGGCGCATTCCGCGCGGCGCTTGGCCGAGACATCCGATTCGGCGGCTCGCACGGTTGCCGGATGGCCGTATCCGATGGCGATGGAGGAGTTGGAACGGGCGCGCGCATACAATCGGCGGCTTGCCGTGGAAGGACAGCCGGTATTGGGCGAGGCGGCCGATCCGTTCACTACCAGACCGGCTGGCACTGCCGGAGATGCTGATGTCGCCGACGATTCGGCACATTCCGGCGGTGCCGGGCTTTCCGCTGCGGACACGGACGCGAACTATCAGGGCCTGCTGGATTCCGGCGCAGGCATCATGGGCACGGTATTGGTGCCCAAAATCGGCGTGGAACTGCCGATTCGGCATGGTACGTCCGAACCGGTGCTCGCCGTCGGTGCCGGGCATCTGTACGGCACCAGCCTGCCGGTCGGCGGCACTGGCTCGCATACGGTGGTCACCGGGCATCGCGGCCTGGTCAAATCGTTGATGTTCACACGGCTCGACGAACTGCACGACGGCGATTTCATGTACATCAAAGTGATGGACGAGACGCTGGGATACGAAGTGGACCGAATCAGCGTGATCGAACCGGACGACGTCTCACGGTTGAAAATCGTGCCCGGCGAAGACCGGCTGACGTTGATGACCTGCACGCCATACGGCATCAACACGCATCGGCTGCTAGTCTCCGGGCATCGCGTCGCAATACCGCTGCCCGCGCCAGATCCGGCCGACGTGCGCGACGAACGTGCGACCGAACTGGGCGCGCTCGCCATGACCATCGTTTGCACGATGGGCGGCATGCTGTTGTGCTGCATGGTCGTGCGGTCGATGCGGCCCCGACACCGAATCATGCGGCACGCTTCCGCCTGGCCGCGTAAAGGATAAGGGGGAAGGCCGCGATTTTCGCGGGTCCGCACGTTCCCCGAACCCATCAATGGAGGGGACGGGTTTCAAAACGTTCATCCATAAGGTTCAAGGCATGGAGGCGCATAGGCAATTCGCCGCAGCGCCATGAGAGATGGACATGTCATGAAGTGGATGAAGGACCCGCTTGCCGGCTTCATAAGCCGGTGTGGCGCGCGGATGGGAAAATTCACCGCATTGCTTGTCACGATTGCGATGCTGGCCGGCACCACGGGAGCCGGCGCGACCGCGTTCGCCGACGAAACGGTGACGGATGGCGGCAACGTGGCCGCCGAATCCGCAGCGAGCCAGCCGGAATCGACACAACAATCCGATGCTGAAAACGCAGTCGGATCGGACGTTGCCGACATTGCCGGGCAAGATGTTGCCGGACAGTCCGCAACGGACGATGACGACGCACAATGCCTTACGGACGACGGCGAATCGCAGCAGCCATCGAACGAACAAGCGCAATCGCAACTGCAGTCGCAATCGCAACCGGAACAACCGTCGGAGACGATGCCGGAACAGCGGCAGCCGTGCGATAAGACGGAACAGCCGAATGAGCAGAAGGAGCAGGAACGGCAGGCGGTTAGGCAGCCGACGGCTGAGAACGCTGACGTACCTGCAAATGGTGCTGCACCGGCTCAAGACGGCGATCGAAACGACCATGCCGGCGAAAATCGCACGGATGCTGTGGCGAATGGCGATGCGGGCGCGACAGCCGATGACGGCAAAACCGGCGATGCGGACGATGCTGACAACGATGGCAACACTGCTGAAGATGCCGACGATGCCGACAAGAACGGTAAGAATGACACCGACAAGGATGCCGCGTCGGCTCAAAACGGCAACGATAACGACAAGAATGATGCTGCCAAAGACGATGCCGACGCCGACGAACACATCATGCGCGATCGCTTCACCTTCAATCGCAAAACCGTGATGCGCGCCGCTGCGAACGAAGCGGTGCAGGCGCCGGACCACGCGAAAAGCATCACATACAACGGCGGCGGCAAATACACGCTGAACCTCAACGTGGTGGGCAAGGATACCCGCGAAAGCCATGAGACCACGGAGAAAATCGAAGTGGTGCTCGTACTGGACACGTCCGGATCGATGAACTACTGCATGGACGGAAGCCAAAGAGGATGCAACAAATCGAATCCGAAGCGGTTGACGGCGCTGAAAGAAGCGGCGACCAGCTTCATCGACGCCACCGAGACCACCAACGACACCATCCAGGACGAAAACAGCAAAGTGCGAATCGCCATCGCTCAATTCGGGCAGACATCCGGCGTGGTGAGTTCCCTGACCAGCGATACCGCCGCTCTGAAATCATCGGTGAGCAGGCTGTCCGCCAATGGCGCGACCCCTGCGGACAAAGGCATGGCCGCCGCGCAGACGGCATTGCTGCGGGCAAGGCCAGGCGCGAAGAAAGTCGTCATTTTCTTCGCGGACGGTGTGCCGACCACGCAAAACACTTTTAGCACGAGAGTCGCCAATGACGCCGTGACAACCGCGCTCGCCATGAAATCGGCCGGCACGCTCATCTACAGCATCGGCATCTTCGAAGGCGCCAATCCGGAGCAGCAATCGTTCGGTAACAGGGAGAACGACCAAGCCAACCAGTTCATGCACGCCGTGTCCAGCAACTATCCGAACGCCACCGCGTACAACAAAACCAATTGGGGTACGGGCAGCAACTTCGGCTACTACAAGGCCACCAACAGCGCTGACGACCTGACGAAGATCTTCGACGACATCCAGAAGGAGATCACCACGGGAAGCGCCTACAGCGGCGTCTCGATCGTCGACGAGCTGTCCGAATACGCGCAGGTCGATGGCGTTGTCTGGAACATGGCCAGCATGCGGAACTTCGGCGGAGCGACCTACTACCGGGTGACCGGCGGCGTGACGCTCAACGTGACGAATCTGTCTTCGGGGGCTACGCCTCCAGTGCTGGAACGTGATTACACATTGTGGTACAGCGACGCCGGCAACGGCAAGATCCGCGTCGAATTCGCCGGCGATTACCAGCTGCTGCACAACGCGACCTACACGCTCTCGTACGGCATCGTGCCAACCGACAGCGCCTACGCGCGGGTCAATATGGTCGACGGCGGCATCAACTACGACGCGACCGGCGACGCGGGCACCGGCACGACCTCCGCAGGAAAGCCGGGCTTCCGATCGAACGCGTCGGCGCAGGTCTGCTACACCTTCGACAAGCAGTCCGCCTGCGCGGCCTACCAGCATCCCGTATTGCAGGTGCCGTCCGCCAACGTGGTCGTGACGAAACATTGGGAAGGCGGAATGCCGGCGAGCGGAGCCACATTGCGCATCGATTTCATGCAGGGCGGCGCATCGAAGCTGGGCAAAGACCTTTCCGAAGATGACGAGCTGCCTACCGGCGAATGGCAGTACACATTCCGTGGCGTGATGGCGGGCGACTACACCGTCACGGAAGGCAACATCGCCGGCTATCACGCGAAAGGCAACGTCACCTCAGTGCCGATCAGCATCACCAGAGCCGACATGTGGAGCGCGTTCGACAAGGGACAGACCGCCACCTACGAAGCCTCGTTCACCAACGTGAAAGAGACGGTGGCCGTGCTGCCGCTGTCCGGCGCATCGGAAGGACGGACCTGGCTGGCCGTGGCCGGCGTCACGGCACTGGTGCTGCTGCTTGCGGGCATCGTCGGACTGGCTTTGATCGGGCGCGGACGGCCGTGGCGGAACTGCCGGACGGCAATCGCAATTCTCTGATCGCAATCCGGCAATCGCAATTTTTCAATCACAACTAAAGAGCAACACAACTTACGAAACTTCCCATAAAACCAACCAATCGGCTGCGGTAACAAGGCCGACCAAACCAAGGAAGAGAGGTCTCTCATCATGAAGACGAGAAGGCTTTGTGCAGTAATCGCCGCGGCGGCAACGTTGCTGGGCGGTATGGCGTTCGGCACGGCCGGAGCGTACGCGGCCGGCAGCGCATCGATCGAAGTGCGGCATTCGCAGAAGGGGCACACCTACTCCGCGTACAAGTTCGCCTCGCTGACGGTGGACGGTGACGCCGTGCAGGTCGACACCGACGCCGATTGGGTGACTGCGGTGACCGACGCGGTGGCCACCGCCAACAACAACATGGACCCCGTTGTCAGCATGCCCTCCGAATATGACAGCAATCCGGCCGCGTTCGCCGCAACCAAGACCGGCGATAACGACGCCGCATGGTTCCGCACATTCGCGGCCTCGTTGGCGGTTGGCGATGGCGTCGTTGCCGACAAAACCGTTGCAGGCAACGGCGGTACGGCTGCCATCGGTTCGCTTGAAGAAGGCTGGTATCTCATCACCGATGTGGATGGAGAGGGTGGCCGAGGCACCAACGCCATCGTCGCCACCACGCTGAACGGCGTGGCCGCCACATTCAAAGTGAAGGGCGATCCGGCAACCGGCCAGGGCAAGATCAACGCTGTCGGCATGTTTGTGGCCAAGAACGAGAACGAGCCCGACCAGCCGGGCAAGACGGCCGATACGATTACCACCACTGAAGGCGTGAGCATTGGGCAGACCGTCGCCTACACCATCACGCTGGATATTCCGAACGCGGCCGAAGGCTACGACAAGTATCCGTACTTCGTGAAGGACGTGGCATCCAAGGGCCTGACGGTCAACAAGGACTTCAAGGCCATTGTTCGAGCCGCGGATGGCACGGAAACGAATATGCCGTTCGCCTACGTGACCGTTCCGACCGTTGGAGCCGACGGCAAGACCACCACCGTGCTGGAATTCGACTTGGCCAACAAGAGCGGCCAGCTGGTCATCACCTACACCGCCGTGGTCAACAAGGACATCATCGACATGGGCAACAAGGTTACCAACAAGGCGGCCGTGTCCCGTGACACCGAGGTGTGGAACACGCCGGTCGAATTCGACTCCTATACCGGGGGCTTCTCCTTCCACAAGTACGGTGTCGGAAGCGATGCCAATGGTCTCACAGGAGCGAAGTTCCACGTGTTCGAGGGAACCGAGGTTTCGCAGACCCCGCTCAAGTTCATCAAGATTGTGGATGGCGAATACCGCCTTGCCGAGGCGAACGAGAAGAATACTACCGAGAACGTGGTCTCCACCACCGGCAATGTGAGGATCATGGGCTTGAAGTCCGGCAAGTACACGCTGAAGGAAACCGGATTCGCGGACGGCTACGCGAAGAACTTCGTGCCGACCTTCACCGTCGAACTGACCGTGAATCAGGAGAACGGCGAATCGACCTTCAAGCTGGTCGGCGCCAACAACTTTGGTCTGGCAAGCGAGGTCGACAAGGCAATCCAGGTCAAGAACGTGAAGAACGTCACGCAGCTGCCGCTCACCGGCGCAATGGGCACCGCGTTGTTCACCATCGCGGCCCTGGTAATGGCCGGAGCCGGACTGGCGCTCGTGCTGCGCTTCCGCGAATCCGATACGCCGATGGCGGTCTGAGCGGGCCAGCAGACAGGCAACGGGACTTGTTCGGGCGGGTGAGTCGTTGAGCGATCAACGGTTCACCCGCTTTTGTTGTGACGAATACGGGTGATTTAGGGTTTAGTACCGCCTGAAATGGTTGGAAAAACGCCATTCGTACCGGTATGATGGAACACGAAGCGAACAACGAATCGGATTGCGGCCTTGCATCGCAAACACGTATCGCAAGCGCGCATCGCAAACCGAATCGCAAGCCGAACAGGGGAATGGCATGACGGAGGCCATTCGACTGCCGTGCGGTGGAAGGGAGCCGCCGCACGCCAAGCCGAAAGGGAACATCATGTGCAACGGTGGGGGAGCGTTCAGTCCGGAAGAAGTCGAATATCTGCGCTCGCTGCCGGTGGTGGCCGAAGCGACGTCGCGACGCATCACCTACACGGAATCGTTCAAACACAACTGCATGCGCCGGTACCATGCGGGCGAATCGCCGGTCGAACTGTTCCGCGAAGCCGGACTCGACCCATCGCTGATCGGCTATAAGCGCATCGAACGTTGTTTCGCGCGCTGGCGCAAGATTGCCTGCCGTATGGGCACGGACCGGCTGGTATCGGTTGATGGGAATGGTGGAGTGATGCCATCGGCGTCGGCGGGTGTGGTTCCGTCGGCGGACTCGGCGGAAGCTGCTCGATCTGCGGTATCGCAGCCGGTGCAGCCAACGCAAACGACGGAAACGCAAAGCAATGCGACGCTGCCCGCGCCGCGCAACGCAGCCGAAGCCCCGATTCTGTCGGGAGGTGACGTGCGCGACCTGCTCATCGCCCAGCAGGTGCGCCGCATCGACGAGCTGGAACGCGAGGTGGCGGCGTTGCGGGCGGAACTGCATCGCAAATAATCGCAAAAATCGTAAAAAATGCGAGCAATCGGCATCGTCCGCAAAGCGACGCATGTCGAGAACGGCGGGCGTGGCGAGCGGGTAGACTTGCGGGTATGAGAATCGCACGTTTTACGCATAATGATGTACCGCAGTACGCCTTCGTTCAGACCGACAAGAACGACGGCAAGGACTATCTCGTGGCCTTGAACGGCTATCCGCTGTCCGGCCAGGCCGTCGAGCCGACCGGCGAGCGCTATCCGGTGGATGGTGACGGCATTCGTCTGCTGGCTCCGGTGATTCCGTCGAAGGTGTACGGTTTGGCGAAGAATTATGAGGCGCATGCGCAGTTCATGCATGAGGCCGGTCATTCCGATATCAAGCATGCGCCGGAGGATATGGTGATTTTCACCAAGCCGAGCACGTCGGTGATTGGTCCGGATGATCCGATTGTGATTCCGCTGTGTTCGAATGATATGAATTTCGAGCCGGAGTTGGCTGTGGTGATGGGTCGTATCGCCAAGAATGTGCCGGTGGAGCAGGCCATGGATTATGTGCTGGGTTTCACGTGCGTGAATGATGTGACGTTGCGTGATCTGCAGGGTCTTGATCCGACGTGGACGCGTGCGAAGGGTTTTGATACGGCGTGCCCGTTGGGTCCGTGGATTGTGACGCGTGACGATGTGGATTGGAAGGATGCGAAGATTTCCTTCACGCTCAACGGTGAGGATGTGCCGATGGCGTCGGGTACCACGGCGAATCTGATTCACGGCATTCCTGAGCAGATCGCGGCGATTACGAGTTTCACCACGCTGCTGCCGGGCGATGTGATTATGACGGGTACGCCGAACGCGTCGGGTCATCTGGATCCGGGTGACGAGGCGATCGTGCACGTCGAGGGCATCGGCGATCTGCGCAACGTGGTGGTGCGCGGCTGATTTTCGGCTTGCTGGCGGACTTTGGATTAGGTGGGTTTGCAACGTTTCGTGATTTCGTTACGTTGCTGCCCGCCTTTTTCGTATGTATTGCGATTGCCGGTGAGCGCTGGTGATTGTCGGTGACTGCCGTCCTGTGTCGAAAGACGGTTTTGAGAAACGCAAAAAGTTGAGTGTGTGGGACTCAAGTTTTGGGAATATAATGGCGATGAAGTCGGTTGAGCATATCAGACAACGACATATGCGTCCGAACGCCGGCCCGGTAGCGAAGACCGGGCGGCCGGGCGCGAACCATGGAGGATGATATGGAACAGAAGTTCACGCAGATGGCGCAGGAAGCGCTTTCGGACGCCGTTCAGAACGCGGCGGCGCTGGGCAATCCGCAGGTAGACACCCTGCACCTGCTGGACGCGATGCTGCGTCAGGAAAACAGCATGGCCCGCGCGCTCATCGAAGCGGCAGGCGGCAACGCGCAAAACGTGAGCGCCGAAGTGCATCAGGCGATGCAATCGCTGCCGAGCGCCAGCGGATCGACCACAACGCAGCCGGACGTCAGCAGGCAGCTGTCGGCGGTGCTATCGCAAGCCGAAAAAGAAATGCAACGGAGGGGAGACGAGTACGTCACCGTTGACCTCATGCTGGTCGCAATCGCGGCCGCGAAACCTAATCAAAGCGCGGACATCTTGGAAAAGAACGGTCTTACCGCGGATAAGCTGCGTAACGCCCTGACCGCCGCGCGCGGCAGCGACCGCAAGGTGACCAGCGCCGACGCGGAAGGCTCGTATAAAGCTTTGGAGAAGTACTCCACCGATTTGACGGCCGCCGCGAAGGAAGGCAAGCTCGACCCGGTGATCGGCCGCGACCAGGAAATCCGCCGCGTCATCCAGATCCTGTCCCGCCGTACCAAGAACAATCCTGTGCTGATCGGCGAGCCTGGCGTCGGCAAAACCGCCGTCGTCGAAGGCCTGGCGCAGCGCATCGTCGCCGGCGACGTGCCGACCACCCTGCAGAACAAGAAGCTTATCTCGCTTGACCTGGGCTCCATGGTGGCTGGTTCCAAGTACCGTGGCGAATTCGAGGAACGTCTGAAGAGCGTGCTTGAGGAGATCAAGAAGGCCGACGGGCAGATCATCACCTTCATCGACGAGATCCACACCATCGTCGGCGCGGGCGCGGCCGAAGGCTCCATGGACGCGGGCAATATGCTCAAGCCCATGCTGGCCCGTGGCGAACTGCGCCTGATCGGCGCCACCACACTGGACGAATACCGTGAGAATATCGAAAAGGATCCGGCGCTCGAACGTCGTTTCCAGCAGGTGTTCGTCGGCGAGCCGAGCGTGGAGGACACCGTCGCCATCCTGCGCGGCATCGCGCCGAAGTATGAGGCCCACCACAAGGTGACCATCGGCGACGACGCGCTGGTCGCGGCGGCAACCCTGTCGAACCGCTACATTTCCGGACGCCAGCTGCCGGACAAGGCCATCGATCTGGTGGACGAGGCCGCAGCGCACCTGCGCATGGAACTCGACTCCTCGCCTGAGGAAATCGACGAACTGCGCCGCCAGGTGGACCGTCTCAAGATGGAGAAGTCGTACCTGCTGGGCAATCCGAAGAACGACAAGGCCGCGGAAAAGGCCGAAGCGGAACTGGACGACAGCGCCAAGGACCGTCTCGCCGATTTGAACCAGGAAATCGCCGACAAAAGCGAAAAGCTCAACGGGCTGAAAGCGCGTTGGGACGCCGAAAAGAACGGCCACAACCGTATCGGCGACCTGCGCAAGAAGCTCGACGAGCTGCGTACGCAAGCCGAAAAGTACGAGCGCGAAGGCGACCTGGCGAAATCGTCAGCCATCAACTACGGCGAAATCCCGGCCATCCAGAAGGAAATCGCCCAAGCCGAGAAGAACGAGGCGGAATCGGGCGGAGCCGACAATGCCAACGCCGACGTGCCGATGGTCCCCGACCGCGTCGACGCCGACTCCATCGCCGAAATCGTCTCCGACTGGACCGGCATCCCCGTGGGCCGTCTTATGCAGGGCGAAAACGAGAAGCTCCTGCACATGGAGGAGTACCTCGGCAAGCGCGTGATCGGCCAGAAGGAAGCCATCCAAGCGGTTTCCGACGCCGTGCGTCGCTCGCGTGCCGGCATCTCCGACCCGAACCGTCCGACCGGATCGTTCCTGTTCCTCGGCCCCACCGGCGTGGGCAAGACCGAACTGGCCAAGGCGCTCGCCGACTTCCTGTTCGATGACGAGAAGGCCATGGTGCGCATCGACATGAGCGAATACATGGAGAAGGCCTCCGTGTCCCGCCTGATCGGCGCCGCGCCGGGCTACATCGGCTACGAAGAGGGTGGCCAGCTTACCGAAGCCGTGCGTCGCCGTCCGTATTCGGTGGTGCTGTTCGACGAGGTGGAGAAGGCCAATCCGGAAGTCTTCGACGTGCTGCTGCAGGTGCTTGACGACGGTCGCCTGACCGACGGCCAGGGCAGGACCGTGGACTTCAAGAACACGATTCTGATCATGACCTCCAACCTGGGCTCGCAGTTCCTCGTCAATCCCGACATGGACGCGGACGCCAAGAAGAAGGCCGTGATGGACGCCGTGCACATGCAGTTCAAGCCGGAATTCATCAACCGTCTGGACGAACTGGTCATGTTCCACCCGCTGACCCGCGAGGAGCTCGGCGGCATCGTGGACATCCAGGTCGCGCAGGTGTCCGCACGTCTGACCGACCGCCGCATCACGCTCGACGTGACCGATTCGGCGCGCGAATGGCTTGCCAACACCGGTTACGATCCGGCGTACGGCGCACGTCCGCTGCGTCGCCTGGTGCAGACCGAAGTCGGCGACCAGCTTGCCCGCATGCTGCTGGCCGGCGAAGTGCACGACGGCGACACCGTGCTGGTGGACCAGACCGGCGGCGACCACCTGGAGCTGTCCGCGTGGGCCGCGGACCAGCTGGAGGATATGGGCGAGGAGAAGACGGACGATTCCGCCGACGTCCCGAACCCGGCTGAGTGACGATTATCGATTGGTCACCTGTCGGTCGTAAGCCTGCAATACCAGGCCTGCGACCGACAGCACGGTCGAACCGAGCAGTATGGCGATCGCCAGCTTCGGTTGCATGCCGAACGCCAGCCACAACGCGCACGTCCACACCGCGACCACCATCGTCACCGACGTGGTGATCTGCAGCACGCGTGCGCGGATCGCATGACCTACCACAGCGCGGAAGAGCAATTCTTCCTCGCTTTTTTCTTGCGTTGGCTCAGGGGATTTCGCTTGAGATCGCGCCGATTCTGTTGATTCTGTTGACTGTGCCGATTGCGCCTTTTCTGTTTCTGCCGTCTGCTGCGCGGTCATCGCGTGTTGCCGGACAAGCGTGCCAGCCAGCGAAAGCGTCGCGACCACGCCGACGAACGCGAAATACGGATCGCGCGAGCCGGCCGGGAAAATCCACGACACCACGCACAGCAGCAGGCTGTACGCGTAAACAATCGCCATGCCAAGCGAAACCAGCGAATCGCCGTTCGGATGTCGCCGCTGCAATGCGGGCAGGCCGCGGTGGTGAATCGGCGCCGCGCAATAGAACATGACCGGCGTGATGACGATGGCGTGCAGCCACGGATTCGTCAGCCAGCCCGGCATGGCGATTTTGGCCAGCGCCAGTAATGTGATGACGAACGTTGGAATGGTCAGGATAAGCGCGATGACGAGGCGCTTGCCGAGGTGGTCGGTGGGTTGTCCGTCGATGTCGGATGTCGATTCGCCGTCTGCCGTCACTTTGCCGTCTATCGTCACTCCACCGTCGGTTGTGTGGGATGGGTCGGCAAATCCGCCGTCCGTCCGCAGCGGAATCGCCTGGCGTGCGTCCGAGCTTGGAAACAGCCGCAACAACGCCCAGGTGGCGATGGATGCGGCCACAATCGACACGGCCGCCAAAAACAGATCGAATCCCATAATGTCCCTTCGTGTTGGGCTGATGCATTTCGCGTTCGGCTGATTTCAGCATAGTGCACGGTTGTGTGGCATGCGGTCGGTCTTGCGAATGAATGTGGATGCGTGGATTGATGTGTTCCTGACGACGTGATACCATCGAACGTATGTTCGATAATCCTGTGTTTGTAGTGATATTGCTGGTGATCGTGGCCGCGCTCGGAGCGGCTGCGGGCTTCTTCGCGGGCCGTGCCAAAGGGCAGGATATGGCCCGTGGTGCGAAGGAATCCGACCTGAACAAGGCGAAGGCGCAGATCGAGGCGGACAAACAGGACATCAGCAATCTCAACGCGGCTGTTGCGCAATACCGTACGCAGGCGGAAGGATTCAGCCAACAGCTGACGTATCTCAAATCGCAATTGGCACAGGCCCAGCGTGCCGAGGAAATGCGCGTGGAACGTGAACGGCAGCGTGCCGCCGAAGAAGCGAACCGTCGTCAAGCCGAAAGCGAACGGAAACTGCAGGAGCAAAGCAAGGTGCTCTCCGCACTGGCTCCGGTGCAGAAGAACCTCGACGCCCTGCAGACGAAGGTCGCGCAAATCGAAGAGGGGCGCAAGCATGAGATG
>ENA-OZUP01000126-OZUP01000126.1-human-gut-metagenome-genome-assembly--contig:-NODE-126-length-19412-cov-9.561451_pt1 | contig 19412 bp, 17 predicted proteins | sample MGYA00243436_ERZ654027 | MGnify/ENA primary metagenome ERZ654027 (study PRJEB26926, sample SAMN06164567) | human gut metagenome | biome: ENVO:00009003; feature: ENVO:2100002; material: ENVO:00002003...
TGCGTCGACAATACTCGATGGGCAACTGTCCGGGAAGATAGATAGGCGCCGACACTTAAATAAACACAGCAAGCTTAAAACTTGCTGTGTTTCTATATTCCTCCGTAGCTCAGTCGGTAGTAGCACCTGACTGTTAATCAGGGTGTCACTGGTTCAAGTCCAGTCGGGGGAGCCAGATTTCTGAAAGCGCATTGCAGAGCCATTCACGGCATGCAAGGCGCTTTCGCTGTATCTAGGCATTTATCAAAAAGGTGTCAGTGATCGAATAGCTTATCGATATGCGAGTTATGCCGGGAACGCTGGAGCTTAAGGTTAAACGCGAGATGTAAATACATCTGCGTTGTCTGAATATTGCTATGTCCGAGGATAAGCCGGAGGGTCTCCAGATCGCCGCCGTCCGCCAGGTAATACGTTGCGAACGTGTGCCGGAGTAAATGCGGGTGAAGCCGTTCTATTCCGGTGGTGTCCTTTAAACGCTTGAAAATCTGCTTGATAAGGTTATCCGAGCAGCGTTCCCCCCTCTGATCGACGAAGAACGGCTCGGATCCGGCAGCGCCGTGACGATATTTCAGACAATAATTTAAAAGCAGCTCGCACGTCTGATAACCTATAGGAATAAGGCGTTGTTTGCTTCCTTTGCCGCGAATGATCATAGATTTAGTATGAAAAGTGACATCACCCATGTTGATTCGTGGAATTTCTCCGCGCCGCAATCCGCTGTCCAGCATAAGAAGCACGAAGCATTTATTACGCAGACTGTAATGAGAGAATGAATCATCACAAGCACGCAGCAGCTTAATGATTTCAGAATCATCAAGTATTAACTGTTCCTTGCAATGAACCTTAGGCAGCCGGAGCTGTCGGGAGATATCATCGAGGTAATCTTCGCCGATACAAAAGTTATAGAAAGCCTTGACGGCTCGCAGTGATCCGTGAACCGAACTGCTGCTCAGTCTGTCGCCGTTCCGCTTGGTTTGCTGCTTAAGATGTACTCCATAACGCTTAAAATTAAGCAGATTTAATTCTGCAGGATCATTATAAGCTTTCGGAATATTGTTCATAAGCCAGATAAAGAACTCCTCAAGCTGCTCTTTATACCAGCAGATGGTAACCGGGCTGTTGTTCCGGAACTCCTGCTCAAGGAGAAACATATCATACATTTCATGTATTGTCAAAAAATCAACTCCAATGCGCATGGGGCGCCCCGCGCGCACACGCGCAGCCCCATGCGCTTTTACTTGATGGTTTTTGCCCACCTTAAAATAGTTTGATACAGGTAATAAACGCCGATAGCCGTTAACCAGCTCATTCCGATTGTTAGCATGGCACCGACAGGGACGAAGTAGTTGACATATCCGAAAAGGTCTTTGACCTCTGCAGGTATCTCCACATCTTTGAAAGGACTATCGGGGAGAAGAAGGACGATAGCGTTTACGATATCGTCAAGAACATCTGTAATAGAATTCCAGATACTTTTTACCGTGGTTTCCATGAAGTCCCCCCTTAATGATTAATCATCTTCGGCGTGATGTGAATGAGAAGCAGCACGAACCCGACAATGAAGACGGTGTAACATATAGGCTGAACAAGGGGAATAACCGACAGATCTATGACAAGTTCCTCGTCGATCTCGAACATCGGCTCGAAGTCCTCCGGAATTTCTCCTATAGTCTGATTGCCCCGAAATGGCTCGAGCTGCGACGGATCCGTTGAAATCGGAATACGGAAAACCGGAGCCTTAGGATCCGCGCAGAAAACGCCGAGGATCCGGATCATGTCGTAAGGAATGCAGAACGGGAATTTTGTGCAGATCAACGAGGGTATATCTATATCAAGGCGAGTTTTTGCCTTATATTCCTCAAGTGTCATATCCGGATTGCCCGGGACATCGGTGACAAGCACCGCGTCATCTGGGTGAGCAATGGACGGATCAGTATCAATAACAAGCGTAGGGTTTCTAGTCTTGTCCAGAGGGAGATAATCCGAAAGGTCGTCAATATCGCTGACGACAGTAGCCGAGAACCTCTTGATATCCCGGATAAGATTTTCACCGGGTCCGTCGCAGGCGACGTAACCGGCGGATAGATTGCCCTTATTTAAGGTCGAGTTGGTAAGCGTTTCAAACTTGCCAGTGTCACTGTCGTACTTAAACCAGATATCATTATACTTGTAGCCATAGACAGCAGATAAATTTGTTTCTCTGCCGAAGTAATAACAAGGCTCCATGCCATAGCTGAAATAAAGTGAGAAATCTTTATCCATCATTATTGCATCGGCGCTATCACCATAAGTTGGATTACCTGCAGTATATTTGACTGAAGTAGAAAAGTTTACATTGTTGATCTGATACAAACGTATGTAGTTAGCGCCATAGTATGAATATCTATCGGGTACTTTGTTTTCAAGAGGATAAACATTGATGTTGAAATACCAGCTTGAAAAGTAAATATCAGTATCGTTGTAGTAGATGGGTAGGTATGTGCAACCGTTAGCAGAAGAAGCATTATATGTATTATGAAATGCCGATGTATAAGGAGCCCCAACAAGTCGAAGCGGGGTGGTGTGGTCGTATAGAAAAACCTTGTAAGGTATGTTGGTTCCCAGGTCGATTTCAAGATGACCAGCTTTTTTGCCGACAAGATCGCATAACTGAAGATACTGGGCATAGCTCATGGTGAACTTGTCGCCGTCCGCTGTGATCTCACCGCTTTCAAACCAGCTGGAACACTGATTATATATCTGCTGCCAGCCGGAAGCGAACCAAGAAGGCGTTGATTCAGTTCCGACAAACGCTTTCTGCCAGCCCTCTACGCCGTTATCGATAAAACACCCGATACCCTCGGCTACATCGTCATACTGCCCGGTCATTACTCCGAGCAGATTGAATGCAAGGACGCCTAACCCGATTATAGCCCCTGCAGCAGCTCCCGAGGCTTTCGGGCGAAGCCCGATAATACCGCAGACGAGGACAGCCGCCAGAGCAGCGGCAGCTATACGTTTTTTCATTCGGATCTTCCTTTCTGGTTGAATGCAGCTATGCGGGCTTTCATGTCTGTGATCTCCTGGGACTGCTCTTCCTTTGGCTTGTCGAACTTCTTGAAGGTGTCATAGAGCCTGCAGACGGATTTCCGGAGATTGAAGAACTCCGAGCCGACACGCTCCTGAATCGGGTACCAGTACTGAACAGCAACAAACATCTTATGGAACACCACGATCATGAACATGCCTTTAGCGCCGTAGTTCGTTAGCTTCCGGTGCTTGTACTCCGTTTCGACCAGTGATCTGATCTGACGGTCAAGCATTCGGTCGTTCTGGGTGATGAGGATAATGTCATAGTAATAATGGCGGTGCTGCGAGAAGAATTCAAGCCAGCGCATGCGGTTCTTGTTCAGTCCGTCGCGGCTGTTGAATGGTATCTGCGCTTCGTCTATAATGATTACTCCCTGATGTTCGTCGCGTTTTCTGCTGTCGAAGTGTTCACGGGCGTATTGCTCAAACGTGTCAACGTTCATTTCAAGCGTGGGAATATAGACGAATTCGCCCTTATGCTTCTTGGGGTTAAGGTTCACCTGGAAGTTTGCAATTACAGGAATTTTTCGCCGCAGTGCCCGGTCAACTACTTCGGCGGCGTGATAGCTTTTACCGCTGCCAGGTGTTCCGGTGTAAAGATAAATCATTCTTCGTCCTCCTCGTCCAGCATTTTCATATAAAGGCGGATACACCGCCAGATGATGAAGCTCCGTGAATACCCGGACTGCGCGCACATTTCATCAAGATCGTGAAGCAGATCCGGCGGAATAGTTATGGTGATACGTTCTTTTTTAGTCATATATGTAAACCTCGTGAGGTGGTGTGTATTTTGTCATACTGTTCTTGTGTAAAGGAATGGCGGCTCAGAGATCCGAACCGCCGCGGGGAATATTAGCAGGCAACCTTGCCGAAAATCTTCTTAGCTACCTTAATAAGCGTGAATATACCGTAGATAGCAAGACCTGTGACAAGGATTCCAACCATTACAGGAATCAGCGTAGTGACAAGTACACCAAACTGATTCTGAATAGATGTTCCGGCGTCTGACATAGCCTTAGACATGTCAAAGCCGCCTGCCTCAGTGGTTGCAGCCGAAGCGCACACAGAAACCAGCGCGCTTGAAACTGCAACAGCAGAAGCCATAACAACAGCCTTGCAGCGCTTTCCCATCTTCTTCATCTTTTCGAATAACTTCATGTGATTACCTCCTTTGTTTAATCATTATGCTTAAAAATGGCATTACAACATAGACTAAAGACTAAGCCTAACAGCCAACACACACCGGCTAATCCAAAACCCATGATAATGCCAATAAAGCCGAAAAACAGCAAATACATCTCGACACCTACTTTCTCAGGTGACGGAAGATCTGCGCACCTGCGATGATACCCAGCATGATAATTATGATGATCAATGCTATGTAGATATCGTCGAGGGTCGTTCCGTTGACGGAGAAATACCCGTCGATGAAATCAATGTAGTTGTTCATGATTCTGTGCTCGCCTGGCTGGCGATCGGAGAAATTCCGTTGACCTTGCCCTTGAAGTTCAGCTCGAGATCTACGTCAGAACCAACCAGCGGGAGAAGATCTTCAAGCTTTAAGCCGAGATTCTTCAGAACGATGTCTGACATAAATTTCGAATCGGCTTTCTTGCCGTAGACATTATCGTCATCGAAATTGCACTGAAGATTGATTCCCTTGATCTGTCCGCCGTCCTTGCTCTCAAAGTCAAGGGGCTGGAGTCCTACAAGTCTTACTTTCATTTTTACCTTCTTTCTGCCCCGTTCCGGGCGTGTTTATATGTTATCGGCGTTATTGCCGTGGAGCCAGTACAAGGGACATTGACCCATGCACCAGCGTGAAGCCCGTTGATTCCCTCACGTAAACGGAGCCGAACACGTGCCGCCATCTCAAAAACACCCATAATCTCAAGCGCTCATGCATTTTTTCTTGGTGAAAGCTCGGGCGGTAACCCTCAAGGGGCTTGGTGGTGGTTTTGTTTTCACTCGCAACCACTAAACGAGCCTTTCAAGGTAGGTCTATTTAGAAACTTCGATCATCACAGGTGATGAATCCTGAAGAGTGCCTATAAACTCAGTGCTAAGCTTTCGGATCTTCGCTATCTGCCGGTGCACTTCGTCCTCGTCGCAGGCTTCGGGGGTTTCCGTGAGCAGATCGCGCCAGGAGAGTTCCGAGCATGAAAGCGCTTCTTCTAAGACTTCAAGATCTTCGGAGGTGATTGTTATTTGCAGTACATTCATGCTACATTCTTTTTTGTTCTTTAATTCTCTAAACTTGCGAATCAAAGACACAACAAAAGAAAGCAAGAAATAAATTCCAAAAAATAAAAGGACTGCGCAAATAAATCCAACAATAAAGCCGCCTTTTGTTTCATCGGTCATGCCTGCACCTCCTTTAACGAGGGATCACGGGCAACACCAAGCACCCACATTTCATTTAGCATAGACCAAGAACGTTCTATTACTTCGACGTTGCGGAGCTTCTCCGGAACCTCGCCGAGCATTCCTTTGAAATACTGTTCTACCATACAAGATCTAGGGAATAATCCCTCGATGATGATTTCAACGTCCGGATCGTTGCGTATGATGTAGTCATTTACTGTGTCAACATGCTTACGCGTGTCTATATCTTCCGCGCAGACTGCTTCAGGGTTCTCGTCCGGTTCTTCTCCTGTCGGGACGAGTTCCGGGTGACCGCCGAACTCGGCAAGCTCGCCGTCTGCAACCTCAAGCAGCTGACGACGGAGTACACAAGCGTTATGACGCTTTTTCTTGTCCTGCTCTTCCTGCGCTTCGTCCATGAGGAGCCCTAAGCCCTCGATTACTCGAACCAGCTCATCACGTGTTAATTCAATACTGTACTTTTCCATGTTCATTATCCTTTCTTAGTTACCTTGTTCTAGGTGGGATTTGTAAAATGCACCATTCGGTGTTATTTATATTATAGCACCATATGGTGCGATTGTCAATAGCAAATAAAAATATTTTAGGAGGAAACCAAATGTACACAAGAATCAAAGAACTTCGCGAGGAGCGACACTTAACGCAAAAAGATTTAGCTGAAATACTAGAAATGCAGCTAACACAATATCGGAGATATGAAAACGGTGAAAGACCAGTGCCGTTTGATTTCGTTGTTAAACTTGCTGATTTCTACGGTGTCAGTCTAGACTACATCGCAGGACGTTCCGAAGATACAGGAGCCGAAGAGCTCGGCAACATCGGGTAAGGCGTTCCAGCGGTTGTATAATACATATTTTTAGGAGGTGAAGCAATGAAAAAGGTTCTTAGAATCCTTTTGTTATTAGTTATAGCATTTATCTTGGTATTTTGCACAGTTGCAGTACTAAACATGATATCCGAAGGACACAAAGTAAACAATATTATATTCGGTGCTGGAACAGGTATTATAATAATAGCAATGTGCATATTTTTCTTTATCCTACTTGGAAAGAAATAAACCTGGTAGCCCTCTTTCACCCCCACGGGTGTTTCTTCCAAAACTCTTTGATATTCTCGGCGCTGATCTGCTTGTACTCGTCAATAAGTGCCTGCTGGTTGGCGTTCAGCAGAGTATCACGGTGCTTGAGCATTTCCCGGAACTTCGTCAGACCAACGCACTGAATGTATGTATCAATGCTGTTGCCTGCCTGCTGGAATAAGTAGCGCTCAAGTTTCGTAAGATTATATTCAACGCCCTTCGGAGTGTAGAGGCTGATTTTCTCGACCGACTGCAGGAACTTTTCCCACCACACAGGCGACGGAGCACGGCGGCGGTTGGTGTCAGTCTTGCTGGGAACAATGAACCGCATGTAGTTATTGAGAACGCCGAAGAACCTCTCTCCCCATGTTTCTTTAAGTTTGAGGAATGCTAGCGCCCGATCGCGCCGGAGCTGCAGCTCGCAGCGTACCCAGTGATAACCAAGCCCGCCGCGTTCCTGCGCCTTGTCGTAGAACCTTATTCGCAGCTCAGACTTAGGACTGCCGAAGTAGCAGGAATGTGCCCGGGTTACTTTGCCGTTCTCGTCCGTTTCGCAGTCAACTTCCGGGTGCGACTTGCTGAACTTGCTGATATAACGTCCGAAGTATGCGAACTTGCAGATCTTCACGATATCGAGCAGTCCGGAACCGTTCTCCGTCTTGTCTATGTCGTCATACGCTACATCAAGTCTGGTGACGTGGAACTGCTTCTCGTCCGCGCTGACTTCCTCGAACAACTGCGCGAAGCTCTTGCAGCTGGAAGTCTCGAACTGCCTGCAGCCTTGACCGGACATGTGCACACAAATTCCCATGTCATCGCTGTGACCGTCCCACATTATCCAGATACCGCCGCAGAAATGCGCTTGCTTGTAGCCGTCTTTACCGGAGCGCTCCAGCCAGCTGCAAGCTGTGCCCAGCCCGAGGAAGTCTTTGACCTGCTCAATCGTCATGTTATTGTGCAGCGTAAAGGAAAACCAGTCTACCAAGATGATGTTGTCATTGTCAGACATTTCAACCTCCGAAATTGGAAATTTTATTTTTCAATTGCCGAAATGCTCACGAGCCGGGACGGGAAGCCGGACGAGTGCACCCGGTATTGTACACACTGCCCCCCTGTTAGCTAGGGGGGCTCGCGCGGAATTTTTCCAGTTTTCGAATTTTTGAAAACCGGAAAAACTCCACCTAAAAATTATCGTGACAAAAACTTATTATGTGGGCGCCGGGGCGCCCTTGCTGATAAAGCGCGAGGATAAACGAACCGATTTATAGAGGTTCCTGCCCGCATTTAAGGCGGTCTCATGGATAAGGTGAGGAGTTTGCGGCTCTGCGGAGCCTTGTTAATACGGGGTAAGGTGGACACTCGCACATATAGGATCTGCCATTAGCCACCCGAAGCGACCGCACGAATTAACGTTTAAGTCTTTAAAATGCACACAAAAAGGGCACACAATCGGGATCTATGATCCTTTTTGTGTGCCCTTGCTTCCCTTGAAAACTGTTAATCAGGGTGTCACTGGTTCAAGTCCAGTCGGGGGAGCCAAGTTCGTTAGCATCTATGCAGTTCTCTGTATAGATGCTTTTTTATTTATCCTCCAGTAGTACTAATAAAATCGTATGTTTTATTGACAAAAACGCGCAAATAGTGTATAATTAAAAAAATGGCAAATATTACACAGGCGGTCGGACAGGAGGAGAGTATGTCAGTATTTCAGTGCAGAATGTGCGGTGGTACTCTGGACGTAAAGCTGTATTCCAGGGTTTGCAGGTGCAGCTACTGCGGAACGGAACAGAGCGTGCCGCGGTTGGGACTTTCTGAAAAGGACACTCTGCTGGAACGCGCGGAACGCTACCGTAGGAACGGCGACCAAGACGGCGCGCTTATGCTTTATGAGCAGGCACTTTCCATGGAACCGGACGACGCTGATATTTATTGGGCAATAGTCCTGTGCAGATATGGTGTGGAATACGTCTACGACCCGGTGAAGAAGTTTCATATTCCCACGATAAACCGCACGCGTTCACAGCCCGTGAGCCAGGACAGCGACTTCCTGAGTGCAATGAAATACGGCGACGAGTTCCAGCAGTCGGTATTCCGCAGGCAGGCTGAGGAACTCGACCGGATACAGAACGACATCATCGCAGCGGCAAAGAAGATAGAACCGTTCGATATTTTCATCTGCTATAAGGAATCCGACGGCACCGGCAGGCGCACTGTTGATTCCGTCATTGCGGGGGAACTTTACAGAAAGCTCACTGACGAGGGCTATCGCGTGTTCTTTTCACGGGTCACGCTGGAGGACAAGGCAGGTTCCGCGTATGAACCGTATATCTACTCCGCGCTGAATTCCGCAAGGGTAATGCTTCTGCTTACCACCAGCGCGGAAAATCTCCGTTCTGCCTGGGTGAGGAATGAGTGGAGCAGGTTCCTTGCGCTTGCCGCTGACGGCGAGAAAACGCTTGCAGTTCTTTCAAAGGGAGTAGCACCCGGCGCTCTGCCCGAGGAACTGCGCCATCTTCAGATGACCGATATTGAGAAGCTTGGCTGGGAACAGGACATCATACACGGGCTGGAAAAGCTGATAAGGCGCAAATCCAGCGTCACCGTAGTGAATTCCGCAGGAGCCGCGCCGCTGATACGCCGTGCAAAAATGTTCCTTGAGGACAGAAATTACCCCCGCGCTGTGGAAACCTGCGAGCGCGCCCTGGACCAGGAACCTGAAAATGCAGAAGCGTATTTCACAAGGCTGCTTGCAGAATTTGCAGCCAGCACGCCGGAGGAACTCTGCGCCCTTGACGCGGATTTCACCATGAGCGACAGTTACAGGAAAGCGGAGCGCTTTGCGCAGGGCGAGTTAGCGGAGCAGGTAAAAAAATGCGGCAGGTCCGCGAGAATGAAGCACTGCCAGTACAACATTCTGCATGCAGTCACCGAGCAGGAATGGCTCAGCACCGCTGCGGAACTTGATAAGCTTGCCGCAGAGGACAACACGGACGGCGCGGAAGAACTTGCGTCACAGTGCCGCGGAAGAGCGGAGCGTGCCCGTCAGGAAGAGCAGGAGCGCAGGGAAAAGCAGCTGCTTTCCGGGCTGGAATATCAGATACGCCAGAGCACGACGGTGCTGCAGATAGAAGAAGCGCTGAAACAGCTCGCGGGAATTCGCGGAGCGGACGACATCGTTAAATTTGCAGGACAGCGCATTGAGGAGCTGTCAGCCGAGCAGGAACGCGCCAAGAAATCCGCAGCACAGAAGCGGCGCCGCAGCAGGGGCGCAATAATCGCGCTGGCGGCGGCGTGCAGCGTTTCGGTGGCAGGCGGCGTAATCACCGTTTTTTCGGGAATATCGGCCACAAGCGCGAAATATAACAATGCGATAGCCCTGCGTGAAGCGGGGGAATTCCAGCGCGCACATGCGATGTTCACCGAACTCGGGAATTACCGCGACAGCTACGACCAGCTGCGTGAAACTGAATATCAGCAGGCGCTCAGTATGCTTGAGAACGGCGATAATAACGCAGCCTGCACGATACTGACGCGGCTCAGCGTGATGTCGTATTCAGACGCCGGGGAATACCTGAACAAAGCGAAATACGCGATAGCGGAGGAGTATGAGGCTTCCGGTGAGATAAAAAAGGCTGCGGAGGCATTCGCGGAGATAGGGGATTACGCCGACAGCAGCAACAGGAGCGCCGCCTGCTGGGAAACTCTCGCGGAAAAGTACGCGGCAGACGAAAAGTACATAATGGCAGCCGAGCTGTATTCCAGCGCCGGAAACGAGAACATGGAAACCGAAATGCGGCTCACCCAGGCGGCATGGCTGATGAATACCCTTAACACCAACGGAGCGGAAGAGCAGCTTAAATCAATGGGGCTTTACGGCGGAAAGGCGCAGAAAGAGATGTATGCGCTTGCGGAAAAGCTGGAGCAGACAGACCCGGATATGGCGCGTGCGGTGTATAAATGGCTGGGTAACTACAAGGACAGCGAGAGCAAACTTCAGTCGCTTCTTTACAGCGAGGCGAAAATGCGGCTCGCAGAGGGGGACAACGGCACCGCGATAACAATGCTGGAGGAGCTGGGGGATTATTCAGACAGCGAAGAACTGCTCCAGAGCGCATGTTATGCCGCTTCGCAGGATAGTATCAGCGCCGGGGACTACAGCAGCGCGCTGAAATATCTCTCCGCGATACACGGCTATAAGGACGCAGACGCACTCTATAAGGAGTGCCGGTACCAGCAGGGCTTCGTGGAGCTTGAAAACGAGGATTACCGCAGCGCACAATGGTGCTTCAATTACGACGAAACCTACAAGGACAGCGCAAACATGCTGCTGGAAACCAAGTATCGCAGGGCGGTGAAGCTGCGCAGCGAGCATATTTACGACGAGGCAGACAAGATATTCGAGGAGCTGGGAGATTATTCCGACGCGGCAGAAAAGCTTGCGGAGAGCCTCTCTGTGCGGCTCAGCGGAATAATGGCAGGCGACAACTTGTATATAGGCAGCTTCTGGCAGAGCCAGTATTCCGGCAAGGAAGCGACCCCCATCGAGTGGGAATGCCTGGAGGTTTCCGACGGCACTGCGCTGCTTATAAGCAGAAAGCTGCTTGCATATGAGGAATTTGGCGGTGAGAACTGGGCTGACAGCACGCTGCGCACCTGGCTCAACGGGGAATTCTACAACAGCGCGTTAACGCAGGAGGAAAAGCAGCTGATAGGACAGACTTCGCTTGTCAACGTTGACAATCCGACTTACGGCACGTGGGGCGGTGAGAATACGCTGGATAACGTGTTCATTCTCAGCCGCAATGAGGCGCAGAAGTATTTCACCGGGGACCTGACAGGCGACAAGACCGGTTATGCGCTCAGGCAGGAGCAGGAACTTAACGGCAGCACGTCAACGTACAACGGCGGCAACGGCTGGTGGCTTCGCTCAACAGGAAAGATGTTCTGTATCGAAAGCGTGTCGGCTCAGGGCGGCTACAGCGACGTAAAATACAACGAAACGAACTTTGTGCGGCCTTGCATACGCATCCGCTGCGGAGATTGAGATAACGAGGGATTATGGCTGAATTTATTTGCAGGTGCTGCGGTGGACAGCTTGAACAGGTAGGCGAAAGTACGCTTTACATATGCGCTTTCTGCGGAATGAAGCAGACCGTCCCGCGGTTCACCGACAGCCAGCGCAGCAACCTTTACAGCCGCGCCGAGCAGCTCCGCAGCGCCGGGGAATTCGACCGCGCTGCCGCGATATACGAGCAGATGACGGCTGATATTCCGCAGAGCGCGGAACTACGGTGGGCGCTGCTGTTGTGCAGATATGGCGTGACTTACGTGCTGGACGGGGACAGGGCAATCCCGACGATAAACCGTGCAAGGCGCACGTCCGTGCTTGCGGACGAGGCATTCCGCATGGTGGAGGAATGCTCCGACGGGGAAATGCTCGGGTATTACCGCAGCCAGGCGCAGGAGCTTGACGATATCCAGCGCAGGCTTCTTGCGGTTTCTGACAGCGAGCAGCCGTTCGATATATTCATCTGCTACAAGGAGGACGACGGCAGGGGCGGCAGAACTTATGAGTCGCTGCTTGCCCAGGAGATATACAAGCGTTTCACTGACGAGGGGCGCAGGGTGTTTTTCGCGAGAATAACGCTGGAGGATAAGCCGGGCTCTGAGTACGAACCGGTGATATTTTCCGCGCTGAATTCCGCACGGGTGATGCTGGCAGTCGGCTTTACAAGGGAGCATTTTGAAGCGCCCTGGGTGCGTAACGAGTGGAGCCGCTTCCTTGCGCTGCCGGACGACAGACGGCTTGTGATACCGGTGTTCAGCGGCAATATCGCGGCAATTCCGCAGGAACTTTCCGGCTACCAGGCGGTGGACGCCGGTCAGCTGGGATTTATGGAGAACATCGCTGCTGCGGTTGACAGGGTGCTCCCGCAGACGGGCAGCGTCGCCACTGACGACCCCGACGGGCTGTTGGCAAGGGCGTATCGCTGTCTTGCTTCCGGGGAATTCACCACCGCTGATCAGCTGTGCGAACAGCTTCTTGACAGCGACCCGGAGAATGGGGAAGCCTATATAGCCAAGCTTCTGGCAGAACTGCACATACATTCCCCGGAGCAGATACCGCAGCTGGGACGTGATATAACAGATACCCCAGCGTGGGAAAAGGCGATTAGATACGCGGACGAGCCGCGGAAAGGCACGCTTCTTGAGTACGCGCGCACAGGCGTTCTGGGTGTTGCTGCGCGCCTGCGCGGCACGTCGGAAGATCCGCAGGAACTGAACGGTATCGCAGCGCGGCTAGACAGGCTCGGCTGTGTGGAAGAAGCTGAAAAATGCCGGGCGCGTGCCGGTGAACTCCTCGCAGAACAGGAGGAGACCCGCAGGCGTTCACAGTACGACTACGCGCTGAGTATCCTGCAGAACAGCCGGAACGCCGATGAACTAAGCACGGCGCATGATATCTTTGTTTCTCTCGGGGAATATCGCGACAGCCCGTCGCTTGCGGAACGCTGCCGCATAGGCTCGGAGAACCGCAGCGCCGAGGATATCCGTCTGACAGAGGAAGCCAGAAGCCAGAAGGAGAACCGGCTCAGCTATTTTAAGCGGAGAAATCGCATTATCACCGCTTCCGTTGCGGGAACTGCAGCGGCTGCCGTGATCATAACCGGCGCAGTGCTTATCGCAGGTAATGTCCACAGAGGAGCGGAGCATTCCGCGGGAATGGAGGACCTGCGCAGCGGGAATTACGCAAGCGCAGTGGAACATTTTGACAGCGCCGGGGACTATTCGGATTCCGCAGAAATGAAGCGGCAGGCGGAATATCAGCTGGCTTTGCAGCTGCGGGAAAACATGCGGTACGACGAGGCAGCGGAAATATTCACGCGGCTTGGCAGCTATGAGAATTCCGCAGACGAAGTGAAAAGCACGATGTTCCAGAAAGCATGCTGGCAGCGTGAAAACGGAGATTTCGACGCGGCAGAGAGCGGATTTATGCTGCTTGGGGATTACGGCACTTCGTCGGAAGAGATACTGCGCACGCGCTATATGCAGGCGGAAAATCACCTTGAAAAGGGTGAGCTTGACCTGGCGGCAAAGCTTTTTTCAGGTCTGGGGAAATATTCTGACAGCAGCGACCGGCTCGGTGAAGTGCATTACCGTCGTGCGGAACTCCTGCTGCAGGCGGGGGAGTTTTCAGCGGCTGCAAAGATGTTTGAAAACAGCCAGAGCGGCGACTGGGAACAGCGTGTCTGTGAAGCCCGCTATATGCAGGCAGAGCAGACAGCGGTTACCGACAGTGAACAGGCAGCGGAGATGTTCGCGGAACTCGGGGAGTATTCCGACAGCGAGGAGCGTTCAAATGCGCTGTATTATCAGACTGCGGAAGAAGCGCTGGCTTCTGGGAACAGCGCAAGGGCAGTGGAGCTTTTCACGCAGCTCGGTGGATATTCCGACAGCGCTGAGCGGCTCACTGAAGCAAAGTTCAGCCTTGCCGTGGAGTACCTTTCCGACGGCAAACCGCAGGAAGCTGCGGATATTTTCGCGGTTCTCGGTGATTACAGGGACAGCGCGGAGCAGCTGAAAGAAGCAAAGTCCCGGATAAAGTCGCTGTTTCTTACAGGGACCGTCGTTGAGTTTGGCAGATGGGAACAGGACGGGGATCTTTCTTCCACCGAGCCGATAAAGTGGGTTGTCGTATCAAATGACGGCGATAAGGCGGTTCTTTTTTCGGAATACATCATCGATCAGAGGGCTTACGACGGCGCGAACTGGGCAGAAAGCGGGCTTCGCAGCTGGCTGAACGGAACGTTCCTGAATTCCGCGTTCACCGAAGCCGAGAGAAGCAGGCTGTGCGCAGTCATGAAAGAATACTGGAACTATGACGAGCTCAAGAAACAGGGCGAGGTATCGGATCTTGTCACCATTCCGGATTACCGTGACGGGCTGCGGAAGAACTACGACACGATATGCACGGTGTATGCGGACAGCATAAGAAGCGGCGGCGTTGGCGACAAGGTATTCTGGCTGCGGAGTTTTAATCATGGTATTCCGATGCTGGGCAATAACGGCACAGCAACGATCACAAATCCGTATCCTACCGGAGGGGTGCTTCCGGTGATAACGATCGACCTGCATAAATAAATGAACCGGGTGCTGAAAGGCGCCCGGTTTTGTGTAATTTACGCATGACAAATAAAACAAAAGTGCCTCAACGCGCGTGATACGCGTCAAGGCACTCGACCAAAGGTTTGCGGATATAGATGTGCTATCAGCGCGGGAGGGAGCGTATAAAACAAAAGTGCCTCAACGCGCGTGATACGCGTCAAGGCACTCGACCAAAGGTTTGCGGATATAGATGTGCTATCAGCGCGGGAGGGAGCGTATAAAACAAAAGTGCCTCAACGCGCGTAATGCGTGTCGAGGCACTCGACCAAAGGTTTGCGGATATAGATGCGCTATCAGCGCGGGAGGGAGCGTATAAAACAAAAGTGCCTCAACGCGCGTAATGCGTGTCGAGGCACTCGACTGGTTGGGGTGGAAGGATTTGAACCCTCGAAATGGATGAGTCAGAGTCATCTGCCTTACCGCTTGGCGACACCCCAGTGACTTAACGTATTATATTATATCACAGACATTTAACTTTGTCAATAGCTTTTTCAAAATTTCTTCAATATTTTTTTGTTTTTTTTACGACAGGGGAGTTACCTTGTTATTATTTCCGGGAAAAGCGGAAATATACAAAAAATGATCCCCGGAATTATCCGGGGACCATATAAAGTTTCTGAATTATCACATCTTGCTGATCTTCTCGTTGATCTCGTTGATACGAGTATCGATCTGAGTGAAGTACTCGGAGTTCAGCTGTGCATAGGTCTTTTCACCAGAGAGGAATACGGTCTTGGTGAGAGCCTCAACAGGGGACTCGGACTTGCTTGCGTCAGCGATATCATTACCGATACCGTTCTTGAAGTCGAAGATAGGAGTGATCTTGCTGGTGCCGTCAAGTGTTGTCTGGCTGTAGATGAAGTCGAGGTTGTAGTCAGTCCAGCCGTACTTGTCCTTAGCCTGCTTTCTGGAAGCAGCGGTTACCTCAGGATCAAGGCTTGTGGTTACGCAGCAGTCGATCCATGCAGCAACGCCGTTAGCATTGGTGGAACCCTTGCACCACATCAGAGCGTCCTGCTTCATGAAGTGGTAGTACTTGTCAGCCTGCGGATCTCTCGGATAAGGAACTGCAACGATCTCGTCGTCGCTCCAGCTGAATCTGTCAGCGAACTTCTTAAGACCGGAGTCGCCTTCGAATTCCCATGTACCGCCGTTAGCATAGAACAGGATATTGCCCTGTGCCCAAAGCTTCGGGTTCAGAGACCAGCCGTTCTCCTGGATAGGCCATCTGAGGTTCTCGGACTGCAGCGTGGACAGCAGATCCATTGCTCTCTGAACGTTAGCGCTGTTCATGTTGTTAACGAGCTTACCGCCCTCGATGCCTACGATAGGCGTACCAGTGGAAACCAGCAGCTCGATCTCGGTGTTGTAGCCCATTGTTGTATATCTGTCGTCGCCGGACTTCTGGAATGCTCTTGCCATCTCAAGGAAAGTATCCCATGTCCAGTTGTCGTTCTCGAACAGCTCGCGCGGATCCTGCAGACCTGCGTCCTCGATAACGCTCTTTCTGTAGTACAGCAGAGAGTCGAAGGAGATCTCATAGATAGCGCAGTACTGCTTGCCGTTCAGCTCGAACTGATCCATTACATCCTTTGCAGGAGCCCACTTGTCAGATGTGAGGTCTACAATGCCGTCGATAGGCTGATATCTGCCCTGCAGAGCGCCGTAAGGATAGTCGCGGATCTCGAACGGGAACAGGTCAGGGGAATCACCGGACTGGATAGCTGTAGCCAGCTTGTCGTAACGGGAGTTGTAGTCGGTATACATGTAGTCGAAGATGCAGCCTGTGTGGTCGTAGTTATCGCTCTTTTCGATACCCTTTTCAGGAATGCCGTAAACTTCCTTGAACAGCTCTGCGTTTGCAGCGGTCTCGTCGATTTCCCACCAGGCCATCCACTTGATACGGGTGTCAACATCGAGGTCGGGGTTATCCAGCTTGTCAGCTGCGTTCTTTGCAGCTTCCTGTACAGCGGGGTCGGTGTCGAATGTTGCTGTTGTTACAGCGGAAACAGGGGCGTCATTGCCGTTTGTAGATGCGTTGGGCGCACCTGCGTTGGAAGCGCCTGCATTGGAACCGCCGTTAGCTGCAGGCTCTTCATCGCATGCAGTCAGTGACAGGACCATTGCAGCAGCGAGAACGCTGGCAGCAGCCGTCTTTAACTTGTTCATCATAAACCTCCATTAAGTAAAATGTTAAAGCAGGGACAAAATTCTTGTCTGATATTTATTATACAGTAAAAATCATAATATTTCAATATCTATAATACCTAATTTAATCGCATGTTCTTTGTGCAAAATCGCATAGTAAAGTTATATGGATTACTTAAATTTAGTATGTATTACTTAAATTAATTTCACGATTTTATCATGATTCCGACATCATATTATAAAAAATCAAGCTGCCAAAAGGGCAAAACAACATTGACAAGATTATTCACGCATGGTATACTATAAAAAAGGATAAAGGGGTGGAAATCATGGGTGGAAGAACAGGTGAATATATAAACAGCAGCTGGCGCTTTCGCAGGATATCTTCGGGTGAGAGCCGCACGAAACTTGCCGCTTACGGGCTGGATGATTCCTCTTGGCTGGAAGTTACGCTGCCGCATACCTGGAATGCGGACGACTGCACCGGCAGGGCAGACAGTTCCCCGGAATATGCGGAGGGGTATTATCGCGGAACGGGCTGCTATCGTTGCAGGGTGTTCCTGCAGAACGAACAGTACCGCGGGCGTGAGATCTTCGTTGAATTCAGCGGCGCCAACACCGTCACCGAGCTTTTTGTCAACGGAAAGAAAGCTGGTAGACACGAAGGCGGCTATTCAGCGTTCCGGTTCGATATCACAAAGCTTGCGAAAGTCGGCACGGAAAACCAGTTCGTGGTGTTCGTCAGCAACGCGGCGTCCGAATACATCGCGCCGATATGCGACTGCGGCGATTTTACGAAAATGGGTGGGATCTACCGTCCGGTGAAGCTGATCTCAGTCAACCGCGTGCATCTGTGCGACATCTCACCATGCGTTGACGTGTATGGTGACAGTGCCCGGGTGAGGACGTCCGTCTGTCTGGAAAACTGCAAAGCGTCCGATGTTGCGGCAAAAATCAGTTTAGAGGTGAACGGCGGCAATGAGGTGATATGTTCCGAGGTGGAGTATTTCATCAGGCGCGGGGAAGAAACAGAGATATCGTTTGAAACTCTGCTGAAACAGCCGCACCTGTGGGACGGCGTGCGCGACCCGTTCCTGTACACGCTGAAAGCCAGTCTTATCGTAAATGGCGAGGTGGTTGACAGTATGTCGAAGCAGTTTGGCGTCAGAACTTTCGCGCTGGATCGGGAAAGGGGGTTTATCCTCAACGGAAAGCCCCTGCAGCTGCACGGCGTGAATTACCACCAGGACGGCCCGCGTACAGGCTGGGCGATGTCGCAGAAGCAGCGGGAGCGCGACTACGCCATGATGCGCGACATGGGCTGCAACGCCGTGAGAATGGCGCACTATCAGCACTGCGAGGAAGAATACGCGCTGTGCGACCGGCTGGGGCTTTGCGTGTGGACCGAGATAGACATTATCGGCAAGCTGTGCCCGGGGGAGCCTGCGGAGCCGGTGGTTTCACCGGAGTTCCGCAAAAGCGCGCTGTCGCAGTTCGGGGAACTTATCTCTCAGACTTGCAGTCATCCGTCGGTGTTCTTTTACGGAATGTCCAACGAGATCTATCAGATGTCCGACAGCATTTTCGACCTCTACAGCGAGATGAGCCACATGGCGTCGCTGAGCGGCAGAGCCGCAGTGTATGCCGACGCGCAGTTCTGGGGGAAGTTCCGTGAACTGCCTGCGGACGCGGTGGGCTACAACCGCTATTTCGGCTGGTACAAGGAAGCCGGCGACGTTGAGAGGTTCGGAGAGTGGCTCGACGCGGCGCACGAGGAGCAGCAGCGCCCGCTGTGCGTTTCGGAATACGGTGGGGGCGGCGCGATAACCCAGCACAAGGACAACATAGACTGGCTCACTGATATCGACCCCAACGGTGAGCGGCATTACGAGAATTACCAGTCGTACATGCATGAGAGGATATGGGCGCAGCTTTCTACCCGGGGCTATCTCTGGGGGACTTTCGTGTGGTGCATGTTCGACTTCCCGTCTGCGGGGAGGAAAGAGGGCGACACTGCCGGGATAAACGACAAGGGGCTGTGCACCCGCGAGCGCATTCCTAAGGATGCATTCTGGTTCTATCGTTCGGTGTGGAGCGACGAAAAGACCTGCCGCATTACCGAAAAGCGTTTCCGCAGCCGTCCGGCGCTGGTGCCGCTGGTGAAAGCCTATATTAATGCGCAGCGCGCGGAGCTTTTCGTCAACGGGGAGTCCGCGGGCGCTGGCAGTAATATTGACGAGCGTCTGCCCACGGTGTTCGTGTGGGAAAATATCCAACTGGAGCCGGGCAGCGACAACACCGTTACCGTCCGTGCGGAATTTCCGGACGGAACAGTGCTTGAAGACGCCGCAATCTGGAAAGCTGAATAAAAATCACGCCGTGTGTGGAAGTTCCACATGCGGCGTGTTCGCATTCCTGTCACCTTAAAATCATATTCCTGTCAGACTTATTACCTTAAAGCTAAAGGCTTACTTAAATTACTAAAGAAAGTAAAAACGGAAAAAGTAATCCGAATAGTGCAAAATCTGTCTCTTATACACATCTCCGAGCCCACGAGACACTGAGC
>ENA-OZUP01000154-OZUP01000154.1-human-gut-metagenome-genome-assembly--contig:-NODE-154-length-17720-cov-6.909822_pt1 | contig 17720 bp, 10 predicted proteins | sample MGYA00243436_ERZ654027 | MGnify/ENA primary metagenome ERZ654027 (study PRJEB26926, sample SAMN06164567) | human gut metagenome | biome: ENVO:00009003; feature: ENVO:2100002; material: ENVO:00002003...
GTATAAGAGACAGGCCCCGTGCCGACGACAACGTACTCAATCTGGTCGAGGTCGGCGCTGATTTCCAACAGAATGCCGCACAGCTTTTTGCCGGAGAACACAAGGTCGTTGGGCCACTTAATCTGCGCGTCAATGCCCGTCACTTCGCGGACGGCGTGCGCCATCGCCATCGCGGTCGCGAGGGTAATCAGCGGCGCGTTTTTCGGCGGGAGCTTCGGCCGCAGGAGGACGCTCATCAGGATCGCCTGCCCCGCGGGGGCTGACCATGTGCGCCCCAGCCGCCCTTTGCCTGCCGTCTGGCATTCGCACAGGCACAGGCTGCCGCTCGGCGCGCCCTGCACCGCCATCTGCTTCACCAGCGTGTTGGAGGATGTGATGGTGTGCTCGTAGTGGTTAATGGCACGTCCAAGCGTCTTGGTCGTCAGCTGATTCACCCAGAAAATGGGGTCAAGGCTGTCGCCGGGGATGAGGCGGTAGCCGCGGCGGCCGGCGGCTTCAATCTGCCAGCCCTCTTCGCGCAGCTGGGCAATGCGCTTCCACACGGCGGCGCGGCTGATGCCCAGTTCCTGACTGATTTTTTCGCCGGAGACATAATCGCCGCCGGAGAGGATTGCAAGAATATCATTCATTGGTTTCATCTCCTGAAAAGAGGTGCTTCTGTTGGAATATATGGTTTTGCCGGAGCAGGACGGAATGCGCCTGCGCGATGTACTGCGCCGCGTGATGGGCGTGAGCTACACGGCGATGAAGTCCGCCAAGTGGAACGGCGGCATCACGGTGGACGGCGTCGTGACCCCGGTGGATGCGTTTGTGTGCGCCGGGCAGGTGGTGGCAATCCGCTTCCGGGAGAACGCCCCGGTGTACGCGGTCAAGCCGTATGACCTGCCGCTGACCATTGCGCATGAGGATGACTGGCTGTTCGTGATTGACAAGCCCGCCCCGCTGGCGAGCCAGTCCAGTGCCCTGCACCCGGACGACACGCTGGAAAACGCGCTGTACGCCCATTTGCGCTGTCCGGCGGATTTCGTCTACCGTCCGGTGAATCGGCTGGATAAGGGCACAAGCGGGCTGATGATTGTCGCCAAGGACGCGCATATTCAGCACCGTTTGCAGGCGCTTCTGCATACGCCGGAGTTCATCCGGACGTATCAGGCGGTGGTGGAGGGCTGCCCGGATGACGACTGCGGCGTGATTGACGCGCCCATCGGCAAGGAGGACGCCGCCAGCATCCGCCGTATCGTGACCGCATCCGGCAAGCCGTCGGTGACGCACTATCGCGTGCTGAAACGCGGGAAAACGCGCGCGCTGGTGGAGCTGACGCTTGAAACTGGGCGCACGCACCAAATCCGCGTACACATGGCGTCTATCGGCTGTCCGGTCGTCGGGGATTTCCTCTACGGCACGGAAATTCCGCAATTGCCGGGGCGGTTTGCGCTGCACGCCAGCGCCTTGACGCTCCATCACCCGATGACGGGGGATTGGCTGTCGCTTACCTCGCCTTTGCCGGCGTCGCTTGCGACACTGCTTGACTGATGGCGGATTGCAGGAAGTCCAAACCCCGCTGCCGCTGGATGGAAAGCTGCTCGTCCACCACGGAAAAATCCGGATGCGTCGGGTCGGCGACTTGCAGCGTGCGCAGCAGCTGGTCAACGCGGCTGTTGCGGCTTTCGGGGTCGTCCTCGCGGTAGCGGCGGAGAATTGTGCAGGGCGTGTGCAGCAGGAGGGAAAACGCGGCGGCGTGGAAGCTGTCCGTCAGCACCATGCTCGCGCCCGCAATCAGCCGAAGCCACTGCGCGGGGGTCACGCCCTTTGCCGGTGGATACGCGGACTGGAGTGCCGATTCCGTCCGCGGAATGACGCGCACGCCCAGACCTGTTTTCTGCCGAATCTGCTCCACCTGCGTCCAGTACGCGGGATTGTCCGCCAGGAAGAAGCACAGAATATCATTGCCCATCGGGATGTCGCCGCCGATGAGTTCCAGCCACTTTTCGCGCGGCAGGAGCATCACGGGGTCGGGCATGACGGCGGGCTTTTTGCCGATGAGCGCTTGCAGGAGCGCCGCGCCCTCTTCCTCCCGGACGGAGATGGCGGCGAACCCCCGTATCAATGCGGCGATTTTGCGCCCTTTCGCGCTGTCCGTCATCGTCGATACGCCCAGCGACGGCGCGTAGGCGACTTTCGGCTTCTTCGTGAAATTCAGGAAATACGCCGGATTGAGCCACGTCGGCGACCAAATCTGGTCTGACCCACAAATCAGCGCGTCGTATGACAGCGCCTGATGCGCCAGCGCGCTCTGATCGCGGCAGATGGGCGACAAAATCATCTGCGTCTGCCGGAACTCATCAAAGCCCTCGTTCAGCCCGCGCGCCGCGCTGCGCTTCTTCATGCCGTCCAAAATCAGGCGGGGCGAATTGCCGCTGCACAGCAGATTCTTCATCTTTTCCGTCTGCGAGGGAACATAGTCGATATGCTCCGCGTCGTACCCCAGGGAACGGACGGCGTTTTGCAGCGCCCACGCCTGAAGAATCGACCCGTAGTTGTCATTGTGCAGGAAGGTCATGATGCCGATTCGTGCCATGCGCTCACCTCTATCGCGAAAGTTCGCTATCATTATAGCATACTTCTTCGCTGGAAGCAAACAAAACCGCGAAATCCGCTGGACAAGCGGCGCGAATCGGCGTACAATGGGGTGGGGAGTTACGACTGCACGCTTTCCAGCCACTTCTCCAGCGTGACCTCGTCATCGAACCCCAGCCCGGGACGAACCTCCTCCTGCACATCGTCCGGCAAGTCGCTCAGCGGCACGCCGAGTTCGCGCACCAGCGCCAGCGCGTCGCCGTAACGGTTGCGGAAGATGCACAGCTGTCCGCTTTCGTCCGGCATCAGCACAACATGCTCCGGGCAGTAGAGGGCAAGCGCGCGTTCCATGCTCACCTGCGCGGGCGAAAACGACGTGATGACCCACTGGTCGTACTTCGCGGCGAGTTCGTCCTTCGTCATGCCGGCAAGTTCGGCTGGCAGGCGCTGGCGGCGCGTCATTTCGTGCCCGCAGGGGGAAAAGGTGACGCGCTGGAGCAGCTCACACTCGGCGCTCAGGCGGGCGGAGGCGTCGGAGGCGGTCAGTGCGCCGTCCTCGGCATCGGGTGCGGCGGCGCGGCTGGGCTTCAAGCCGAAGCAGAGCAGCAGGGCGAGCGCCGTCAGCATCAGCACTCCGCGCAGCAGGGCGGCACGGTCGACGGTTGCGCGAATGACGGAATCCTTGCGTTTTTTGTCCATGTTCATCGCTCCTTTCTGCCTTAGCATGGCAGGGCGGCGCGAAATCCATTCATCACATAAAGGAGATTTTTTTGATGATTCAGGCGGTTTTGTTTGATTTGGACGGTACGCTGACAAACACGATTGACGACATTGCCACGGCGATGAACCGTGCCTTGCGCCTGCACGGGCTGCCCGGCTGGGAGACGAAGGAATACTGCTACCTCGTCGGCAACGGCGCGAAGATTCTGGCGCAGCGGGCGGTTCGCGACCGGCAGGATTTGGCGGACGCGGTGCAGGCGGAGTATCAGGCGTACTACGAGAAGCATACGCAGGTGAAAACGCAGCCCTACGACGGCATTCCGGAGCTGCTGCACGCCTTGGCGGAGCGCGGCTTGAAGCTGGCGGTGCTCTCCAATAAGCCCGACGCGGATACGAAGAACGTCATCAGCCACTTCTTCCCGGATGTGCCGTTCAGCGTCGTGCGCGGGCAGGTGGAGGGCGTGCCGGTGAAGCCGGACAAGGCGGGCGCGCTGCTGGTGGCGGAGCAGCTCGGCATTGCCCCGGCGGATTTCCTCTATCTGGGCGACACGAAGGTGGATATGACCTGTGCGTGCAGCGCGGGCATGAATCCAGTGGGCGTGCTGTGGGGCTTCCGCACGGCGCAGGAGCTGCTGGACAACGGCGCAAAGGTGCTGATTTCACACCCGATGGAGCTGTTGGAGAAATTCAACTTGTAACAAATGCGTAATAGTTCTTTACAATTGCGTGATTTTCTGATACAATAGCCGCAGGTACTTTGGAACATTTGGAGGGGAATGCTATGAAAAAGAGCATCGTGCGTGTGCTGGCGCTGGTGCTGATGCTGACGCTGGTCATCACAAGCAGCGCGGCAGCCTTGAAGCTGCAGAAGAACGACAAGAGCGACAATGTGCGCCGCTTGCAGCAAGCCTTGACGCAATTGGGCTACTACTCCGGCACGGTGGACGGCAGCTTCGGCAGCGGCACGAAGGCGGCGGTGACCGCGTTCCAGCAGGCGAACAGCCTGACGGTGGACGGTATCGCCGGTTCCGCGACGATTGCTCTGCTGGAAAAGCAGACGGGCATTGACATTGACGGCAATTCGTCGTCCTCCTCTTCGACCGCGACGGGGCTGTTCAAGGGCGATTACAGCAAATTGCAGTACACGTCCAGCGGCTCGCGCGTGCGGGTATTGCAGCAGGCACTGAAGGACTTGGGCTTCACCATCTCCAAGGTGGACGGTGTGTTCGGGCAGTCCACGTTCGAGGCGGTCATGGCGTTCCAGAAGGCGACCGGGCTGACCGTGGACGGCAAGGCGGGCAAGAACACGCTCGTCAAGCTGGAAAGCTACTTCGACAGCAATGGCAACGTCACCCAGCCGATGATTACGCCCAAGCCCACCGCGGATTTGGACAACATCGCCTATGGCATCCCGACCCGCACGCTCCGCGAGGGCATGGGCGGGCAGGATGTGCTGTACACGCAGGATCGTCTGGCGGCGCTGGGCTACCTGACCGGCATCTCCGACGGGCAGTACGGCGCGGCGACGAAGGCGGCGGTTCTTGCTTTCCAGAAGAAGAACGGCTTGTCCGCTGACGGCGTGCTGGGCACAAACACCCGCAAGCGCCTGTTCTCCGAAGGCGCGATTGGCGCGAAGGAAACGTCGCAGCCCGACGGCGTGGGCGAGCGCAAGCTGACGCTGGGCATGAAGGGCGACGACGTGAAGAGCGTGCAGACGAAGCTGATTGCGCTGGGCTACCTGACGGGCAAGGCGGACGGCGTGTACGGCACGGCGACGGAAAGCGCGATTCGCCGCTTCCAGACGCGCAACGGGCTTGCGTCCGACGGCATCTGCGGCGAGGACACGGTCAAGGCGCTGTACAGCAGCACCGCGATTGACGCGGGCAGCTCCGTCACGCCCTCTCCCAAGCCGGTGGATGAAAGCGCACCCACGCGCATCCTGCGCCCCGGCATGTCCGGCGACGACGTGAAGAGCGTGCAGAGCCGACTGGACAAGTTCGGCTACTACTCCGGCGCGCTGGACGGCATCTACGGCGCGGCGACGGTGGCGGCGGTTCAGGCGTTCCAAGCGCGCAACGGCTTGACGGCGGACGGCAAAGTCGGCGCGAACACGGTTAAAATCCTCTATTCGAGCAATGCGGTTGCGGCTGATCCGTCGGCTGCCACGCCCACGCCGACCCCCACGCAGTCCTTCGGCATCGTGCCCACACGCACCCTCCGCGAAGGTTCGTCCGGCGATGACGTGAAGAGCGTGCAGAGCCGCTTGAAGGCGCTGGGCTACTACACGGGCACGGTGGATGGCAACTACGGCACGGGCACGATGGCGGCGGTTGCGTCGTTCCAGCTGCGCAACAATTTGAGCGCGGACGGTGTGGCGGGCAAGCGCACCTACAAGAAGCTGTATTCTTCGGATGCGCTTGCTGCTATCAGCACGCCGACGTCCACCCCGACCACGGGCGTGACGCGTCCGACCCGCCTGCTCTATTCCGGCTGCACGGGCGACGACGTGAAGAGCGTTCAGCAGCGCTTGAAGGATTTGGGCTACCTGACGGACAAGGTGGACGGCAAGTACGGCGCGAACACCGTCGCCGCCATGCGCGCGTTCCAGCTGCGCAACGGCTTGACCGGCTCCGGCAACGGCGATACGGCGACGTACACCATCCTCTACTCCGTCAACGCGATTACGGCGGAAGGCAAGCAGGTTGATTCCAACACGCCGACGGTGTACACCAACCTGAAAGTCGGCGCGACGGGCGACGCGGTGCTGCGCCTCCAGCAGGCGCTGAGCAACCTGCGCTATACCGTGACCATCAACGGCACTTATGACGAGACGACCCGCGCGGCGGTGCTGGCGTTCCAGAAGCGCAACGGGCTTGCCCCGGACGGCATTGCGGGCGTGAACACGCAGACGAAGCTGTACACGGGCGACTGCGTGACCGGCGACACTGCGCTGCCGGACGAAAATCAAAACGGCGGCACGGGCAACAACGGCGCGTCCTTCGGCAATGGCCCGGCAAAGAGCCAAATTAAGCTGCAGATGTGGTACACGGAAATCAAGCCGACCATCAAGAGCGGGCAGACGGTGCTGGTCTATGAGCCGAGAAGCGGTTCCTCCTTCCGTCTGCGCTTCTACTCCTTGGGTCGCCACGCGGACTCTGAGCCGCTGACGGCGCAGGATACCGCGATTATGAAGGCGGCGTGGGGCGGCAAGTTCTCGTGGGACGAGAAGCCGGTGTATGTCCTGCTGCCCAGCGGCACATGGGTGCTGGCCTCCATGCACTGTATGCCCCACCTGTCCGGCAGCATCAAGGATAACGACTTCGACGGGCATTTGTGCGTCCATTTCCCGCGCACGATGGAAGAAACCATTCGGAATGGGGACACGAAGAACGGCGTGCGCCATCAGAAGGATATCCGCAAGGCGTGGAAGGCGCTGACGGGCGAGGATATCACTTGGTAAGCGGATTATCCGCAAAAGAGGGCATCCTGCGGTCAGATGGCGAAAAAAGCTGTCTGACCGCGTTTTTTGGGGCGTGCAAAAATCCCCCGAAAGGCTTGCCAATCGGACGGGAATATGGTAGAATGTACATGTCAAAATCGGCAAGTATCACTCGTTTTCGGATGGGCAGAAAGGAGAAGCGCGGTGGCTGCAACGCTGTCTGTGGTCGTTCCGGTATATGGGACGAAGCGGGATTTGCCCGCGTGTCTGGAGTCGCTGCGCACGCAGTCGCTGCGGGACGCGGAGTTCCTGCTGGTGGATGATGCCTCGCCGGATGGCGCGGGCGCGGTGCTGGCGGAGTATGCCCGGCGCGACAGCCGCTTTCGGGTGCTGACGCATTCGCAGAACCGCGGGCTTTTCGCGGCGCGGATGACCGGCGCGGACGCGGCGACGGGCAAGTACCTGGCTTTTCTGGACAGCGACGATTTTGTGTCGGTGGATTTTTACCGTGCCGCTGTCGCATTGGCGGAAGAAAACGACTTTGACCTCGTGATGGGCGACACGGTCTGGCAGCGCGAAAACGGCGACCGCTTCGTGCACCCGGTTCATGCGGACTGTGTGCTGGAGGACGAGCTGCGCGGCGATGCGGTGCGGGATGCGTTCTTCCAGCAGGCGATGACGTGCTATAGCTTCCATACCATTTGGAACAAGGTGATTCGGCGCGATTTGTGGCTGCGGTGCGCGCCCTACTACGCGCCGCTGGCGAAAAAGCACATTGTGATGACGGAGGACATTGCGTTTTCCGTCGTGCTGTATTTCTTTGCGCAGGGTTTCGGGCGGCACCGCGGCGACGGCGTGTTTTACTGTGAACATCCGTCGTCCTCGACGGGAGCGGCGGGAAATCCGGCAAAATTCCGCAAAAATTACGCCGATATTGCGCAGGTGTTTGCCTTTGCGGATGAATTTCTGCATCAGCAGGGGGCGAATCAAGCGCGTCAGCAGCTGCAAAAGGCACGAAAGTGGTATGCGCGGATGTGGGCGGAGCAGGCGCGGAAGGCGGCGAATCAGCCGGAAATCAGCCGCTTGACGGCGACGCTCTGCCCGGATTTTTCGCTGGATGAGGACGCGAATCTGCCGGAAATCTTCTGGTTTGACCAGCCGATGACCCCGTGGCGGGACGGGACGGAGCGCATCAAGCGCGCGATTCTGGGGCTGGACGGCATCGACTGCCCGGTGATTTCGCTGGATGTGTTCGATACGCTGATTCTGCGCCCCTTCTGCACACCGATTGACCTCTTCCACACGCTGGAAGGCAAATGGCAGCGGGCGGCGCGGCGGAACATGACCTCCTTCGCACAGGCGCGGATAGAGGCGGAAAGCTGCGCGCGCGCGTGGCTGCCCGAAACGCAAGCTGACGTGACGATGTGGAACATTTACAGCGCCATGATGCAGAATCTGGGCGTGTCGGACGACTGCGTGGGGCAAATGACCTACAACGAGCGGGAGGCGGAGGTGCATTTCTGCCGCCCGCGCAAAACCGGCGTGCAGCTGTTCAATCTGGCGAAGGCGGCGGGAAAGCGCGTCGTGCTGACGTCGGACATGTACCTTGACGCGGACACGATTCGGCGGATGCTGGAAAAATGCGGCGTTCGCGGCCGGGACGGCTTCTTCCTCTCGAATGAGCAGAACGCGCTGAAATGGAACGGCGCGCTCTATCGCAAGCTGACGGCGCAACTGGGCGTGAAGCCGGATAACGTGCTGCACATCGGCGACAATGCGAAAATCGACGTGGAGGCCGCGAAAAAAGCGGGTTTGCGGGCGATGCTGCTGCCGCGCCCGGCGGACGTTTTCATGGATGCGGACTGCACGCAGATGGCGAATCTGGGACACGGGTGTCTGGCGGGCTTCACGACGGCGGACGCCATGCAGCCGCTGGCGCTCAGGTGCGCACAAGGGCTGGCGGCAAACCGCTTCTTTGACGACGGCTATGCCCCCGCGACGGCGGATTCCGCGTTTGCGGCGTATCCGTCCCGGCTGGGGTACTACGCCGTCGGCACACACCTGCTGGCGCTGGCAAAGTGGCTGCTGTGCCGCTGCCGGGCGGATGGCGTAAAGCGGCTGGTGTTCCTCGCGCGGGATGGCGCGCTGCTGCGGCAGGCAGTCGAGCTGCTGCGCACGGACGCGGATGTTGTCGAAACAGACTACATTCCCGCGTCGCGGCGGTGCTTGCTGCCCGCGCTGATGGCGAATCCGACCGACTGGGCGGCGCTGCCGGTGCGCTGGACGGTCTACACGCCCGAAAAGGCGCTGAAGCTGCTGTCCTTCTGCACGCTTGACGCGCCGGAAAGCGAACTGCGCCATCAGGCGGAGACGGCGGGTTTCCCGTGGCAATCGCCGTTTCAGCAGAAAACGCGCTGGGAATCGTTTCTGCGCTTCTTCCGCGACAAGCTCTACGACGGCTGCCGTCATCAGGCGGCATACAGCGCGGCGCGGGCGTATTATGAGGAAAAGCTGCCGGAAGGCTCAGCGTGCTTTGATATGGGGTACAGCGGGCGCTTGCAGGCGGCGATTTGCCAGCTGACGCAGCGCGCGGTTCCGGTCTACTACGTTCATGCGGACGGGCGGAACAGCGAGCGTTTGTCTGCCGCCTACGATTTCCCCGTACACTGCTTCTATCCGATGCCGCCTGCCATGTCCGGCGCGTTCCGCGAGTTCCTGCTGTCCTCCGACGAAGCGCCCTGCGTGGGCTTCGAGCGGCAGAATGCGCGTGTCGTCCCGGTGTACGCGCAGGAGGGGCGCAATGAAGCCGCGCATTTCCTGTCAACCTGCGTCCAGCATCACGCGCTGCGGTTCGTGCGCGACTTCCACGATACCTTCGCCGGAACGGGCGTGATGCAGTCACTTGACAATCCCGGCGTGCAGCTGGCAATGTCGATGCCCTTCGAGGGGGCGCTGCGGCAGCTGCCCGAAGCGGACGCGGAGCTGCTGCGGAACATCCCGTTCGAGGACATGGTGTTCGCGGGGGAGAACGCGCTGGATTTGCGGACGCTGGTGCGCGACCAGTCGGCGGAAGCGGCGCTTGCGGCGCACGAGATGGGCGCGGCGGACGCGCCGAGCCGCATGATTGGCTTCATCCCGGAGCAGACCGGGCTGGTCAAGCGGACGATTGGCTTCCTGCTGTTCGACCGCGAAACGTTTCGGAAGAAGCTGCGCAAGAGGATGCACCGTTCCCCCAAATAAACACGCGGGTAAAGTATGAAGTCGTCACCAACTCAATCGCGAAAAGGGGAGTCCAGAGGGTCGAAGACCCTTTGGCGGGTCAAGGGCGGAGCCCTTGCGTCCCCCTCATAAACACGCGGGTAAATTATGCAGTTGTCACCAACTCAATCGCGAGAAGGGAGTCCAGAGGGTCGAAGACCCTTTGGCAGGTCAAGGGCGGAGCCCTTGCGGAGTCCAGAGGCAGAGCCTCTGGGGTCTCCCCACGTCACAAGGAAGGAGGAAGCGGATGGCGGTTGGATTGTTTTGGAATGATCGGGTGTCGTTTGAGAAGCATGAATGGGAAAAACGCTTCTTTTTTCTGGGAAATAATACGGGAAATCTCGTGTTTATCCGGGCGCTGAAGGACATCTTTCACCCCGTGATGATTCCGCTGTGGGATGTTACGTCGGACACGTTCCGCGACCGGGCGGACATCACCCACTACATCACGACCGAGCTGATCTGGCTGACCCCGAATCAGACGTATCCGCACGTTTGGACGATGCTGAAGCGAATCGGCGATAAACCGCTGGTTCCAATCAGCGTGGGCGTGCAGAGCATGGCGCGCAATGTCGACATCACGCTCCACCCGGACACGGTCAAGCTCCTGCAGACAATGGCGGAGCGCGCTGTGCTGGGCGTTCGCGGCGAGTACACCGCGGCGGTGCTGGAGAAGAACGGCATCGTCAACTTCCGCATTATCGGCTGTCCCAGCCTGTATCAGGGAATGAACGAGAAGTTTCGCGTGGAGAAGAAACCGTTCGACCCGAAAATGCGCGCGTGCTGCAACTTCCGCACCTTCTATGGCACGCTGTCCGACCCGGAACGGCAGTTTTTGACCTTCTGCGCGAACCGCGACCTCGGCTTTGTGGAGCAGAACGCATTCCCGCTGACGCTGGAAAACTGCTGCGGCGACGAGTACCAGTTCCGCTATTTGCAGGACTGGCTGAAGCGGCAAATGCACGTTTTCTTCCACATTGAGGATTGGCTGGCGTGGGTCAGGCAGTACGACTTTTCCCTCGGCAGCCGCTTCCACGGGAACGTGATTGCCATCACGAGCGGCATTCCGGCGCTGACGATGGTGGTGGACAGCCGCATGGACGAAATGACCCGCTTGTTCCGCCTGCCGACGCTGCCGATGGAGGACTTCCGGCTGGAAAAGCCGCTGGAATACTACTACGACTTGGCGGACTATACCGATTTCAACAAGGCGTACCCGGAAAGAATGCGCGTTTTCCGTGATTTTCTTCAGCGGAACGGGCTGGCGGAGGCGGCAGGCGGATGATACACGCGGTTGGCACGGCGCTGGGCGAAATCATCCAAAACCTGCGGCGAACCGTGCGCCTGACGCTCTACGAGAACCGCTCGCGGCGGGCGGGGATGCTGCTGGGGCGCTGGTGGGACTTGCTCAGCCCGCTGCTGCAAATCCTCATTTACTGGTTCGTCTTTTCCGTCGGGCTGGGAACGCAGGAAAAAAACGGATTCCCGTATCACCTGTGGCTGATGTGCGGCATGATGCCGTGGCTGGCGCTCAACTCCGCCATTCTCGGCGCGTCCGCGTCCATCCAGCAGGCCGCGTCCATCATCCGCAACGTGCGCATTCCGCTCTCCATCATCCCGATGAAGGCGGTTGTGCGCGCGTACTACGAGCATTTGTGGACGATGGCGATTCTGCTGATTGCGCTGCTCCTTGGCGGCGTGCCGGTGACGTGGCATTATCTGGAACTGGCGTATTACCTCGCGGCTTCGTGGGTGCTGCTGATCGGCGCGGCGCTGCTGACGAGCAGCCTGACGGCGGTCTTTCGCGATTTCGGCGAGCTGCTTCAGCCGCTGATGCGCCTGCTGTTCTACGTTTCCAGCGTCGTGTGGGCGATTGACGGGCTGTCGCCGGGCTTGCAGCGCGTGATGCGGCTGAACCCGCTGGTTTACATCATCGAGGGCTACCGCAAGTGCCTGCTGTATGGCGAAGGCTTCTGGTTATCGCCGGGGCAGGGGGCGTACTTCTGGCTGGCGGCGCTGGCGCTGCTGGCGGCGGGCTGCACGCTGCACATGCGGCTGCGAAACCGATTCATCGACCAGCTGTAATCAGCGCCATTTAATAGGAAGAAATCGCGCAGAAAGGGGGCGATGCGCTTGGCGGATGTAATCGTCCGCTGCAGGGAACTGACGAAGGTCTACGACCTGTACGGCGAGGAAAAAGACCGCCTGAAGGCGCTGCTGGGCCTTCGGGCGAACGTGAAGAAATTTCCGGCGCTCCGCGGCGTGACGCAGGACTTCCATCGCGGCGAAATCGTCGGGCTGGCGGGGCTGAACGGCTCCGGCAAATCGACGCTGGCGCGTATCATCGCGGGCATCACCCGACCCGATTTGGGGCTCTGCGAGGTCAGCGGCACGGTCAGTATGCTGGCGGCGAACATCGGCATGAATGATCAGCTGACTGGGCGCGAAAACATTGCCTATAAGTGTATGCTGATGGGCATGGAGAAGTGCGAAATCGCCCAAATTCAGCAGCAGATTATTGATTTTGCGGATGTTGGCGTGTACATCGACCAGCCCCTGCGGACGTATTCCAGCGGAATGCGCTCCCGGCTGGGATTCGCCATTTCCGCCCACATGAACCCCGAAATCCTGATTGTGGATGAGGCGCTGAGCGTGGGCGACGCGAGCTTCGCGGAGAAGTGCATGGCGCGGATGCGGCATTTCCGGGCGGAGGGCAAGACGATTTTCTTCGTCACCCACGCGCCGTGGCAGATGCTGAACTTCTGCGACCGGGTGATGTGGCTGCATCAGGGGCGCGTTGTGGGCTATGACACGGCGGAACGCATGATTCCGGCGTACGTCGCCTTCACACGCGAGTGGACGCAGCTGGATCATCTTCAGCGCACGCAGCTGGCGCCGGATTACGAGACGTATCGGGCGCAGGTGGAAAATCAGCAGCGCGCCGTGTGGCAGCAGCGCGCAAAGGAAACGGCGCAAAAATCGCCGTAAGCAGGAGAAACTTTCCTGCGATTCAACTTTTTAGGCTCATCCCGGCGAATAAGAGGAAAGTTGCCCAGATTGCTGGAAACAGAATCGGCAGCTCATTCGTCGTATTTGCTGGAAGGCATATACCATTTCCCCCAACAGATAAAAGGAGTGACGCAGACCATGAAACGACTGGTTTCTGTATTCCTGGTGCTCTGCATGATGCTCTCCTGCGTGGCATTCGGCGAGACGCTGGACGGCGCACAGGGCGAAATCATGAACGAAGTGTCGGATGTGGCGTCGGACGAGGTGCAGACGCCCGACGAACCGACGCAGGCTCCTGTGAACGAGGACGACATCGTTCTGCCGGATATGGATGACGACATCAGCATCCTGCCGTCGGACGACGTGAACGGCCCCGATCCCTACCGTGAGCTGGTGCTGCTCCAGCCGACGGACCTCATCGGCACGACGCTGTCCGAAACGAGCGTGCGCATCGGCTGGGGTTCTGTCGCCTTTGCGACGCAGTACGACGTGTACCGCAAGTTCGGCGGCGAAGAAACCTACACGCTGCTCGGCTCCGTGCCGAACAATCGCCTGTACTATGAGGATACGAACGTGACCCCCGGTCGGGCGGTGTACTACCGCGTGCGCGCGGTGAACGTGTCCTACGACGGCGAGCAGGCGAAGTATGTGTACAGCCCTGATTCGCAGACGCTGTCCTACATGACGCTTGCCAAGCCGAAGCTGGAAGACCCGCGCGGCTTGGGCGCGGATACCATCCGCCTGAACTGGTCGAGCGTCTCCGGCGCGCAGACCTACGAAGTGCAGATGTCCACCAATGCGACGAGCGGCTTCACCACCGTGCGCACTGACCTGACCGGCACGCTGTGCAACGCCACCGGCCTGAAGAAGGCGACGGGCTACTACTTCCGCGTGCGCGCGGTGCGCGTGTTCTCCTCCGGCGAAAAGTTCTACTCTGAATACTCCAACGTCGGCTGCGGCACGCCCATGGATCGCCCGGAACTGACCGTGGTGCAGAGCGGCAACAACGCCCTGCTGTCCTGGCCGGCATCCTCCGGCGCGACGGGGTACATCATCTACCGCAAGACGGGCGCGAGCGGCAGCTACACCCTGCTGGCAAAGACCGGCGCGGTGACTTCCTTTGTGGACGCGAGCATCAACCTGGGTGAAGTGTACTACTACTTCATCTACTCCATGCGCCCCGTGGGCAGCTACAACTGCTTCTCCCTCTCCAGCGAGCGCGTGTACTTCACGGCGCTTGGCTCTGTGAACCTGTGCGCGGTGCGCAACACCGGCAAGCAGGAGCAGACCATTGACTGGGATACCACCGTGCTGGGCGCGAACAAGTACTATGTGTACAGTTCCACCACCATGGACGGCCTGTACACCAAGATTGGCGAAACCGAAGGCACGACCTATGTCGCCAAGAACCTCGTTGCCGGCACGACCTACTACTACAAGGTTCGCCCGGTGCGCGTGTTCTCCAACGGCACCATTTGCTACGGCCCGTGGTCGAACGTCATGTCCCAGCCTGAATCCGGCTCGTTGACGCTGGAGGGCTTAAGCGCGGTGAACCTCTCCGCAGGGCAGGATATTTCCGGCGGCTATGTGGGCGATGTGTTCTCGTGGAGCGCGACCGTCTCCGGCGGCAGCGGCTCGTACACCTTCAAGTACAGCCTCGTCAGCCTGAGCGGCGGCAGCCCCATCGTCCTGAAGGACTTCTCCGACGGCTACACCTCGCTGCCCGCCGGTAAGACCAGCATGACGACCACCTTCACCCTCACCCTGACGGAAAACTACATCAACCTGATTAACTCCCAGAAGTACGCCATGCAGATGGAAGTTCGCGACTCCCTCGGCGCGACGACGGCGATGTACGCTGCCCCCGCGACGCTGAGCGAGATGAACTTCGTTGCCCCCGCGCCGGTGAGCAAGGTCGTCAACAAGACCATCCGCGTGGGCGAAAACTTCACGCTTGACCACGGCATCTACACCGAGGCGGGCGACGTGGCGAACATCGAAATCGCCAACACCAACAGCGCGATTTCCCTGCGCGACAACGTGATTACCGGTGTCAACAACGGCTACGCGACGCTGCTGATTACATCCAAGCGCTACCCTGACATCCTGATCGTCTACAACATCACCGTCGGCTACGCGCCGCTGACGATTGCCAGCGTGCAGCCCAGCGCCTCGAAGCTGAACAACTACGAGACGCTTGCGTGGGATATTACCTTCGCGGGCGGCCGGCCGAACTACAACGTGAACTTCAAGGTCTACCGCGGCACGACGGTGGTTGTCAACAGCAACCGCACGGAAACCGCAACGGGCCGCATCTCCGTCAACTATCAGCCGACGGTGGCGGGCACCTACCTGCTGGAAGTTACCATTACCTCCGCTGATGGGCAGTCCATCACCCAGCGCTCCAGCGCGACGGTGGTGTCGAACTACACGCCTGTGACGGTTGTGCCCAGCACGACGGCGAGCGTGACAAACCGCAACCTGACGTGGACGACTGCCTACAAGGGCACGAGCAGCGTCATCCGCCGCGACTACACCCTGTTCCGCGATGGCTCCGTGGTGGCGACGGAAGTCGGCCTGAATAACCTGACGTTCAACTACACGCCCACTGTCGCGGGTTCCTACATCCTGCGCGTCATCGTGTATGAAGCCAACGGCAACAAGATTGAGGTCACTGCGCCGACCATCACGGTTACGCAGGGAGGTTCCGGCACGTCCGGTACGGGCACGGTGACGGGCGTCCGCGTGGCGCTGCGCCGCGGTGCAAGCACCAAGTACGGCATCATCCTCCGTGTGGACAAGGGCGAAACTGTCACCATTCTGGAGCGGTCCGGCAGCTGGTACTACGTCAGCTACAAGGGCACGACGGGCTGGATGATGGCGCAGTACGTCAAGGCAAACTAAGGGGTAACATAAAAGAGGGGCGCTCTGGAAAGGAGCGTCCCTTTTTGGGTGCGAAAAAAGCGCAATGACAAATGCCACTGCGCCGGAAATGAGGTCAATCATTTTGATTATGAGGGTCGTCGAGAGATAAACTGACCAATTCGCGCATGATTTCGTCAAAAACTTCCTCTATCGGCTGCACACGTCCCGCCTTGACATCTGCCTCGCCCTGCGCTAAATGGGCGTAGAGGCGGCGTCTTGCCTCCTCCAGCTCTTCCTCGGTAGGCTCTTCCTCGGTCAGCTCTTCTTCAGTCAATTCTTCTGCGGTCAGCTCTTCCGGAGTCAACTTTTCCGAATCCATATTCTGCTCACCTCCTGATTGATTCTATGATAGCACAATTTTCCTGCCGCGTCAACAGCGCAGACCGCCGCATCCCACGCGTCAAAATCCACCGAAACCGTACCATTTTTCCGCCGATTTTTCCGCTTTCTCCCAAATTCATACGCCCTTCCTGCGTGACGAACGGCACTCGAAATGGTATAAACGCACGAAATTAGGACGAATATGACAGCTTGTGCGAGAATTTCGACAGTTTGTGCGAGATTGCTTGCGCCACCCGAAAAAATTGCTATAATAAAGTAGGAAAAAAGCACAGTGGCTGGTCTGTGCAAACGCGTAAGGATGGATTGACCATGAAACACGGTAATTTGGTTTCCCGAATGACTTTGGAGGAAAAGTGCGCCCTGCTTGCCGGCAAAGATGTCTGGCACACGCGCGAGATTCCGCGGCTGAATATTCCCGCCATCACGCTCTCCGACGGGCCGAGCGGCTTGCGCAAGCAGGCGGGCGAAGGCGACCATCTGGGCCTCAACGCATCGACGAAGGCGACGTGCATTCCCTCCGCCGCGACGCTGGCGTGCAGCTGGGACGACACGGTGTCCGAGGCGATGGGCGCGGTCGTCGGGCGCGACGCTGCCAATCAGGGGGTGGATGTGCTGCTTGCGCCGGGGCTGAACACGAAGCGCTCCAGCCTGTGCGGCCGCAGCTTCGAGTATTACTCCGAAGACCCGTACCTCTCCGGCAAGCTGGCGGCGGGCTTCATCCGCGGCGCGCAGAAGCAGGGTGTATCCGCCTGCGCAAAGCACTACGCGGCGAACGCGCAGGAGCTGCTGCGGATGCACTCCGACAGCGTGATGGACGAGCGGACGCTGCGGGAAATGTACCTGACGAACTTCGAGATTGCCATCAAAGAGGGCAAGCCGGGCTTTGTGATGACGGCATACAACCGCGTCAACGGCGTGTACGCCAACGAAAGCCGCCATCTGCTGGGCGATATTCTGCGCGGCGAGTGGGGCTTTGACGGCGCGGTCGTGACCGACTGGGGCGGCAGCAACAGCATTGTCGAGGGTGTGCGCGAGGGCATGAATCTGGAGATGCCCGCGGCGGGCGACGACAGCCCCTGCCAGCTGGTGAAGGCGGTCAAGGACGGCACAATCGACGAGAAAATCATCGATGAACGCGTGGATCAGCTGCTGGATTTCGTGCTGGCAGAGAACAAGTCCGGCGAATCGTCGTTTGATGCCGCAAAGCAGCATCAGGCGGCGGAAGCAGCGGCGGAAAAGTGCCTTGTGCTGCTGAAGAACGACGAGCACCTGCTGCCGCTGAAGAAGGACGCGCGCGTGGCGGTTATCGGCGAGTTTGCGGCGCGCTCCCGCTATCAGGGCGCGGGCAGCAGCATGGTCAACGCTGCGCAGGTGGATGACACGCTGCCCCTGCTGGATGAATTTTTCCCGGCGCGGGTCGGCTTCTGTCTCTTATACACATCTCCGAGCC
>ENA-OZUP01000169-OZUP01000169.1-human-gut-metagenome-genome-assembly--contig:-NODE-169-length-17206-cov-8.119993_pt1 | contig 17206 bp, 10 predicted proteins | sample MGYA00243436_ERZ654027 | MGnify/ENA primary metagenome ERZ654027 (study PRJEB26926, sample SAMN06164567) | human gut metagenome | biome: ENVO:00009003; feature: ENVO:2100002; material: ENVO:00002003...
GTCTACATGCCGCGCAAAAGCTTCGCAGCCCTCTGCGAAGAACAGGAACGCAACGGCGAACCTATGCCCAAAAATCCGCGCAACGCTGCCGCTGGTTCGCTCCGTCAGAAGGACAGCTCCGTCACCGCAGGCAGAAAGCTGGATATATTCTGCTTCAATCTGCAGCAGATAAGAGGCAGGGAGTTCACCACGCATTCTCAGTCGCTGGAATATATGCAGTCGCTCGGCTTCAGGGTGATACCGGATTACCGCATATGCAGCACGGCTGACGAGGTGATAGAGCGTATCCGTGAGATCGGTGAAATGCGGCGAAGTCTGCCTTTCGATATTGACGGCGCTGTAGTCAAGGTGAACAGCTTTGCGCTGCGCACCGAGATAGGCGCCACCACGAAAGTTCCGAAATGGGCAGTCGCATTCAAGTACCCACCAGAGGAAAAGGAAACCACCCTCAACGAAATCGAAATAAACGTCGGCAGGACCGGCGCGCTTACCCCCGTCGCGATATTCGACCCTGTTCAGCTTGCGGGAACCACCGTTTCAAGGGCAATTCTGCATAACCAGGACATAATCAGCGACAAGGACATTCGCGTAGGCGACCGTATAGTTGTGCGCAAAGCCGGGGACATAATCCCGGAGGTGGTGCGCAGCGTTTCCCACCGAGAGGGCTCCGAGCCTTACTTTATACCCAACATCTGCCCGATATGCGGTGCGGAAGCTTTGCGCGACGAGGACGAAGCAGTCATCAGATGCCAGAATATCGACTGCCCCGCTCAGCTTGCGCGTTCCATCGAACATTTCGCCAGCCGGAATGCAATGAACATTGAGGGGCTTGGCGAAGCGATAGTCCAGCAGCTGCTCGACAAGGGATTTGTGCACAATGTCGCCGACTTGTACGAACTGGACGTACAGACAGTCATGCAGGTCACGGGTGGAGTTAAATCGGCCGAGAACCTCGTTGCTTCCATCGAAAAATCAAAGAAAGCCGGACTGGACCGGCTGGTTTTCGCGCTGGGAATACGCGGGATAGGTCAGCGCGCAGCCGTGCTCCTCTGCGAAAAATTCGGCAGCATGGAAGCAATAATGCAGGCGCTCCCGCTGGAAATATGCTGCATAGACGGCTTCGGACAGATAATGGCTGACGCGGTTTACAACGCCATGCAGGAACCTCACAGAATTCGGCTTATCGAACGGCTGAAGCAGCACGGAGTCAACATGACATACGACAGCGGAAAGGTTTCAGACGACCTCGCGGGAAAGACGTTCGTGCTGACCGGAACGCTCCCCACAATGACCCGCGACCAGGCTAAGGCGCTGATAGAAAGCCACGGTGGCAAGTGCTCAGGTTCAGTCAGCAAAAAGACTACCTATGTGGTTGCCGGAGAGGAAGCCGGAAGCAAGCTCACAAAGGCTCAGGAACTCGGAGTAACAGTCATCAGCGAACAGGAACTTCTCGACCTTATAGGAGAATAGCAAGACCGTTTTCAACATCTAGAGGGTGTTGATTTTTCTTGCAGATTAGTGTATAATTAATAACAGAAACAGAGCGAAAGCTCTGTTATGCAGGCGACAGGGGTTGCCTATCAGGCTGACGTAAACTTAATAGTCGTAGCAGTCTGTAAAGTGATGACGCGTGTGATGTTCCAGGAGACAGTGCACTGCTGAGCTTGATAAGGGTTGTACATTTACCAAAACTTGGATAGGCTTATGCCGAAAGAAAATGTTCAGGGAGCTCTGTTTTTAGCAGGGCTCCCTTTTTGCAGTATATAAAAAAACGGGGTGATCACTCACCCCATTCTGTTTATTCAAATATGCTGCACTTTACTGACGTCTTTTTAAGCCCCAGGTCGCTGTTTATAACAGTTTCGCCCCAGTCAGAAAGCGAGGTGCCGTCCCAGGAATTCGCAAGGTCAAGGTATTCGACGCCGCCACCGTTGCCCTTCCAGCTCCATGCCAGCCAGCCGATATTGTTTTCGCTGCAGTACTCGAGAATATACTCCTCGTCAACGTCGCCGTCTGAGTGATTCCAGCCGAATTCACCAACGACCATGCACAATCCCTTATCGGTAGAAAGCTTCAGGTTACGCGCGATTGTTGCCTTGTTCTTTCCGGCAGTGCCGTACATGTGTACTGAGAACATCGTGTTTCCGTCAGGGTCGGAGGCAAGTACCTTCTCACCGCAGTCGGTTATGCTCTGCCCGTACTGTCCCCAGCCGGCTGCGTCAACCATTATCGTGTTCCTGATACCGGCGTCGCGCAGCTTCGGTATAACCGATGTGTAGCCGTCGCACCATGTGTCGCTGTCCCAGTTGCCGACCCACTCGTTTGCAATGTTCAGGATAACGTAGTTTTCCTTTCCGATGAGCGCTTCCTTGACCTCTATCCAGTATTCAGCAGCGGTTTCAAGCAGGCTTTCATCGTCCTTGCCGGTGATGTCGTGGACTTCCAGAATTGCTATCATCTCAAGCTCGCGGCATTTATCCGTCAGCTTGTTAAGGCTGTCCACAGTATCACGGTTGTACTGCTGACCGCTTCCGCAGACTATTCTCACGGTATTGGCGCCGGCTGCGGCAATGGCTTCGAGCGCGGTATCGTCCTCTGATGTGAACCAGGAATGCGGGTGGTTTATTCCCCTCATGACGAACTCATTTCCGTTGGCGTCAAGCAGCTTCGTGCCGCTCACCTTAAATCCGGTCTGGGCAACAGGCTCCGGCTCTGTGGTTGGTTCCGTCGTGGCCGGTTCTGAGGTCACGGGCAATGACGGCAGCGAGGAACTGTCGGGCTTTTCACCTGAACACGCAGCGGTGGCTAAAGCCACGACAGCTGATAAAATAACTGCAACTATTGATTTCATATGATTTTCCTTTCCGGCATAACGCCTGATTACATTTTAGCACATGCGCAGGAACTTTTCAATAGACATTCCGTAAAAAACTGAGCAATAACGCGATATAATACAATTTATAGGAATTATTATGCAAAAAAGGTTGACGAACGCGTAATTAAACTGTATAATAATATCATGGCAGGGGGGATAATATGAAAGTTACGTGTGATTACTGCAGCAGCAAGTTCGAGGACGTCGAACAGGTCTGCCCTAACTGCGGCGCAGTGAACAACCACAACAGCCGTCTTACCGACGGGATACCCAAAACTATCGAGGAACTGAAAGCGTTCTGCGCTGCAAAGAAGCTACCGCTGAACCAGATGCGCTTCTACATAGGCGAGGATTTCAAGGAACCAAAGGCGTTCGGTGTGTTCAAGGACACCGACGGAAACTTTGTCGTTTACAAGAACAAGGCTGATGGCTCCCGCGCAATACGCTACCGCGGACCTGACGAAACGCATGCAGTCAACGAAATATACCAGAAAATGCGTTCAGAGGTCGAGCTGCGCCAGAATTTGAACAGCAATTCCCATGGAAGCAAAAAGAAGAAATCGCTTGCACAGCGTATAGCTTACCCTGCGGTACTGACCGCGGTGGTTGGTGGAATTCTCGGCATTTCCCTCTTTGCTGCGCTCAAGACGCCCACCAGAGGTTACTACAAGTACAACGACCATTATTACTACTGCCAGGGTTCAAGCGACTGGTATTATTTCGACCCTATATCCTCGATATGGATTTTCGCTGATGATATAGACAGCGAACTTTACGATAACTACCGCGACTATTACGAGGATAGTTCCTACAGTTCCGGATATGACGTTACTGATTTTGAGGACACCGACTACTATCAGGAAAGCAGCTCAAACAGCGGCTGGGACGACGGAAACGACTGGGATTACGGCGGCAACTGGGACGCCGGCGACAGCGACTGGGATACAGACTGGTAATATACAAAACACCGCCTTTTTTCAAGACGGTGTTTTTTTGCATTAATCGGTTGCGTTCAGCGGTGTATGGCATTGAATATGCGTCAGGTTTGCTGAACTGCACCATCTGCTTCGAACCGTTCAGCATCGTTTCAAGAAGGAATTCCTTAATAGCTTTGACGAGTTCAGCAATATGACAGGCGGCTCGCTGAAGAAAATGATCTATCCCGGGGATCTGAAATACTTCGAAAATCAATCATTCCGCAACGACTCTGGTGCCGGACTGTTCCACATGATGATGAGCGACGGAACTCCGATATATGTGCGCACTTTCAAGACTGAGTCCACCGACAAGAAAGGCACACCTATCTGGGTGATGTCTGTCCGCGTTGCATGGGACGCCCAGAACGTGGAGCTTGTAAATGGAATTATGCAATCCGGCGTGTGGTACATAGATTTCAACGATGACGACACCATCAGAAAAGCGACCTGGAGCCAGAGGTTCCGGCAGATGCTGGGATTTTCCGGTCCTGCAGACTTCCCGGATACCCTGGAAGCATGGGAAGAGCGTATACACCCGCACGTTCGCCAGAAAGTAATGGAAAAGTTCTACGCCGCAATTTCAGACCGGCAGAATGAAACGAAATACATTGTGGAATACCGTGCCAGAGCAAAGGACGGCAAATACCACTGATTCAAGGAATCTGCCGAGGTAAACCGCATGCTGGACGGTTCTGCAAGCCGCATGACGGGAATATTCGTCAACATAGACGAAGAGCACAAGACCCGCAAGGAAAACGAAAAGAACGCCGCGTTCCACCGCTCCTCTTCAAAATCGAACCTCTGCGAATTCTACGTTGACCTGCAGGACGACACCTTTGAGGTGCTGAAATTCAAAAAAAACTCCTCAAAGAATACGGCTCCATCACCAGCTGGGACGAGATAGCCGGGAAATACGTCAACGAACACGTCTGCGAGGACAGCCGTGATTCCATGCGCCTTCTGTTTGACCGCGACTATATCCGCAAAGAGCTGATAAAGCTTGACGGAGAAATAAACCTTGAATGTCACGCGAAATACAACGGAGCCGACTATTGGGTAAGAAACCTCGTGCTCCCCGGCGACATGGACGAACTTCTCAGCGGCATGGTGAACCTGGTAAAGCGCTTTGCCGTCTGTGACCTTGAGCACGGGAGCTATACCCTGCACAATCTTGACGGCGTTCAGCTGCTGAAAACCTCTGGTACATACGACGAGATGGTCGCTGATATCAGCAGCAAATTTAAGGCGCTCTCGGATAACGAAACAATCTCTGACCTTATGAGCAGGGAAAATCTCACAGAAAAACTCAGCAGCGAAACCGACATCTATAACTTTGAGTACTGCTCCAATGACGAGAAACTGTTCAAGAACATGTCCGCTATCCCGCTGGAGTTCAGTAACGGCAGGCTCACAAGAGTGCTGATGATCATTCAGGACGTAACCCAGGCAAAGAACAACGAACGCGAAGCAAGAGCCACGCTGAAGGACGCATTCCTTGCCGCAGAACGCGCAAACAAGGCAAAGACCGTATTCATGTCAAATATGTCGCACGATATCCGCACACCGATGAATGCGATTATCGGTATGACAGCAATAGTCGGCGCGCATATTGACGACAAGGAACGCGTGCTGGACTGCCTTGGCAAGATAACAAATTCCAGCCGACACCTGCTTTCACTGATAAACGAAGTGCTTGACATGAGTCAGATAGAGCGCGGGGGTATCAGCCTTGTTCAGGAAGAATTCCACCTGCCGGACCTCATCGACGACCTGCTGACGCTCACCAAATCTTCAGCAGAACAGCACAGGCATGAGATCTCAGTCTCGCTTTCTGACATCAGGCACGAGAATGTCACCGGCGACAGGCTGAGAATACAGCAGGTGCTTGCAAACATCATGTCCAATGCTGTGAAGTACACCCCAGACGGTGGGAAAATACACCTCGGTATCTCTGAGAAATTCTCCCGGGGCAACAGCTCCTGCTTTGAATTCACGATCGCCGACAACGGCATCGGCATGACCGAGGAATTTCAAAAGGTGATATTTGAACCGTTCACCCGCGCCGACGGCAACCGCACGACTAAGATTCCCGGAACCGGTCTTGGCATGGCGATAACAAAAAACATCGTCGATATGATGAACGGCACCATCACCGTTGACAGCGAATACGGAAAGGGCACCTGCTTCACTGTGAGCATCGTTCTACGCACGCAGGATTCAGAGGACGGTCCGTCCGATGAACTTGCAGACCTCCCCGTGCTTGTTGTGGGCGACGACAGAGAGTACTGCGAGGGAGCAGTCACGATACTTGACGAGATCGGCATGAACGGCGAATGGGTGACTTCCGGAGAGGAAGCGGTTCAGCGCACCGTTGACCGTCACAGCATCGGCAACGACTACTTTGCCGTGATAATCGACTGGAATACGCCCGGCATAGACGGAATTGAGACCACCCGCGAAATACGCAGGAGAGTCGGCAGCGCCGTTCCCACTATCGTGTTCACGGCATACGACTGCTCAGCGGTGGAAAAGAAAGCACGTGAAGCAGGCGTTAATGCATTCATCACAAAACCGCTTTTCCGCTCAAGGCTCACCGCTCTTTTCAAGGGTCTTGTCAGCCCCGGCGCAAGGATAAGTTCCATGACTGACGCCGCAGGAAAAATCTGTCTCAAAGACCACTCGGGAAAGAATGTCCTGATAGTGGAGGACAACGAACTTAACCGCGAAATTGCCACAGAAATAATCAGCATGACCGGTGCGCACGTTGAGGCGGTCGAAAACGGCATGGACGCCGTGAATATCATCAGGCAGAAAGGCGCGGGATATTACGATATAGTTTTCATGGATATACAAATGCCTGTCATGAACGGATATCAGACAACGGAAGAGATCCGCATTATGCCGGGCTGCAGTGATATGCCCATCGTTGCAATGACTGCCAACGCATTCGCTGAAGACGTTCTGCGTGCAAAGAACGCAGGCATGAACGAGCATATCTCGAAGCCGCTGGAACTGAAAAAACTCAACGATGTGATGAACAAGTGGCTGAGAAAAGCATGACCCGGTTTGCGCAAACTTAAGGCAAAACCGCACAATTAACGGCTAACGCCTTTGCCAAGCGACGCCGCAAAGACGATACCAATTCTTGCAATGACCGCTAACGCATTTGTTGACGATATCCGGCGCATCCTTGAAGCCGGAATGAACGAACATCTCACCAAACCGCTTCAGGAAAGCGCTATCATCATGACGCTGAACAGGTACGTCAAAAAGTAACTTTCTTAACCACCAGATAAAATCAGGGACTGCGTAATGCAGCCTCTGTTGTTTTATTTCTTCACCCATTTGTTCATGACTTCAATAAGTCGGTTTACGTCAATCGGCTTCGCGAGGTGCTCGTTCATTCCGCAGCTGAGCGAATTGCGGATATCGTCGGAGAATGCATTTGCAGTCATTGCAAAGATGGGGACGTCGTTGTCAGGACGATCCATCTTCCGGATTTCTCTGGTGGCTTCATAGCCGTCCATTACCGGCATCTGTACGTCCATGAATATCACTGAATAATACCCGGGAACGGACGAAGCGAATTTGTCAACGGCGTCCTTTCCGTTCACGGCCTGGTCAACTGTCAGCTTTGTCATGCCGAAAAGCTCTGCTACAATCTCGCGGTTAAGCTCATTGTCGTCAACCAGCAGAACCCTTACGCCGGAGAAATCAGTGCGTTTCAGCGTTGCAGCGTCGTCAGTGCCGGAATGTCTTACCGGCTGTGTCTTTTCATCAAGCGTCTTGAAATAAAGCGTCACAACAAATGTAGAACCCTTTCCAGGTTCGCTCATGACGGTGATATCACCGCCCATCATCTTAACAATGTTATAGGTGATTGCCATTCCTAGACCTGTTCCCTGCTCCTGGGTAACGCGCTCGTCAGACGCACGTTCAAACGGCTCAAAAATCCTGCCGAGGAACTCTTGTGACATGCCTATGCCGTTATCGCTGAACGTGAAGACATAACATGCAATGTTCTTCTTGTTGAATTCCCTTTCAGTGACATCGACGGTTATCATGCCACCCGGGTTCGTATACTTTATCGAATTGCCCACGATGTTCATGAATATCTGCTGCAGCCGCAGTTTGTCGGCTGCAACATTTGCATGCTGGATATCGTGGTTTCTGTAAATCAGCTGGTGACCCTTTGCCTTTGCAGAGGGCGTTATCATCTCTGCCAGCGAATCCAGCATATCACTGATATTGAAGTGATCCTCAGCAAGTGTGAACCCTCCGGATTCGATGCGGCTCATATCAAGCACTTCGTTTATCAGCGAAAGCAGATACTGCCCGGATCCAGATATTTTTTCAAGGCAGTCGGAAACCTTTGCCGTATCATCAATATTTGCCTCGGCAATAGTTGTCATGCCGATTATTGCATTCATAGGGGTGCGGATATCATGGCTCATGCGGGAAAGAAATTCCGTCTTGGCCGCATTTGCGTGCTTCGCGCTGTCGTATGCGTCACGGAGCGCCCTGTTCGCCTGCAGAAGTTTTTCGGTGTATTCGTCGTCCTTGTCGCGGGCTATCTCAGCCTTTTCGGCTACGGTGACTGATATATCCTGCACAACGCCTATTGTGCCTCCGCTTATCCCGGACGCCATGAACTTGAACCAGCGCTCCTCACCGTTTACCCTGCAGCGGAACTCGCTTATACGGTTCTCCTTGAGTTCTCCCATAAAGACGTCCATATCAGGCAGCCTGGCGTCAGTGTCTACCTTATCCAGCGCCGCTATGAACTCTTCAACAGGCACGGTTATATCCCTCTGCGGGAGTTCAAGTCCCGTTATCCTTATCAGGCTCTCGCCAGCGAACACCGTCTTTTTTCGGTTGTCGATCATAAAAATACCGATACCGCTGTTAGTACGATTGATTATATCAGAAACGCGGAAAGCATACTCATACGTGTTCTCCTGCAGCGTGGTGACCGATGATGCCAGTTCGTCTATTTCGGATACTCCGCTCGAATCAAACTTGACAGATTTGTCACCCGGCTCTATCTCGCGCAGCGTTTTTATCATTCGTGTGACCGGAACGCTCAGCACGCGGCTGGTGACAAACGCAAAAACCACGCTGATAACCAGTGTGACGGCAAATATAATCACCGCAAGTTTAAACATGAAGTGATAAATATTCATTACGGTGCTTTCCCTGACGGCTGATATCATCGCCCATTTCTGGTCGCAGTATGGCGAATTGCTTCCGTACAGCGCTATCTGCCGGAAGCTGCTGAGATATTTCACTCCGGTGTTGCTGTATATTACCGATAGTCCGTATTGATTTCCCCCGTCATCAGAGAATGTAGGATTTTCGCTCTGCAGTCTTGTAAAAACAGAACCCGAATGCGATATCGGTATATACTCACCGCTGCCGTCGTTATCCACGCCGAGAATATAACAGGAATCCTCATTGTAAAAGTCCAGCTGAGGAATAGAATCAAGGATTGTCTTTTCAAGCAGTCCTATTCCCATAACGCCGTAAACATCTCCGTAAGCGCTGACCAGCGGCACGGAATATTTCAGACTAGGCTGCGAAGAATGCGATATCTTGGAAAAAACGCTCCAATATCCCAGGTTCTTTGAAGATGTGCTGCCGTATTTTCTTGCTGTACTCATAGGGACCTTGTAAAAATCAAAGTCGTTATCAGTGGACATGTCAAGCACCGGCGCCCATTCATAATCAAGCGCTGCGCCAATGGAATGTGCGATGTCAACGCTTCCCATTTCCATGGAAATATCCGCATAGCCGGTCTTGCTGTTCTCGTATGCGTCAGTGTCACGGAAGTACACCCCCGGACGTACATCATCGCCGTAAAGGTCGCCTGTTTCCAGTATAATGAATGCGTCATTCACCACGTTGGCACGCATGAGCGATATAAGACCCGGCGAAACTGCGTCAAGTATATCGCGGCTCACACCTTTGTCAGCGGACAGCGCCTTCGCGGAAACGCCGCGTTCATCAAGCATTGTCGTGATGCGCTCTGATATGTCAGAAGCCTCCTGAGATGCAAGCGCCGTTTTCTGGGACAGCGTATTTTTCATGTAGAAAGCGCGGTTGGACGTCTTTTCTATCAGGAAATCGCTGGAATACTTCTCTATGTATGTCATCTCACCGCTTATAAGCATTATCGCAATGAACACCACAGCCTGCAGCACGCCAAGAATGACCATCGGGAACATTACTTTTGTGAGAAGCGGTCTGCCCTTTCGTTTTCTTTGTCTTTTTTCAACGCTCATATCAACCTGTAATACTTTCAAATCCGCTTACAAAGCCCGCGTACCATGTTTCAAATGCGCTGTCGCTGCAGTAATCCTCAAGGACCTTGCTGCGTTCCTCACCGGCTGCGACGCGTTCCTTAACGATGGCTGCGTCGGCAATCGATGTATCGTCAAGATAACTACCAACAAAATCGCGTATTTCAGCGGATTTCTCGCTCGGTGGCGCAGTGTAGAGGGTTCTGCTGTTGACTTCGTCTATCGCCGTTTTGAATGTGTCAGCCATAACGCTGCCCATATCGGGGGAAGTTGCAAGCACCTTGTCAAAATCGTTTGTGTCTTTCTTGACAGGCAGATAACCGGAATTTACGGAGAACTGAAGATTCCTTTCGTCCTCTGTGAACCACTCCAGGAAAACAGCGCATGCATATTCCGTCTTTGCGTCGGATTTCATCACGGAAAGCCCCGCGCCCTGCTGGCATGCATAGCTGTCAGTTCCCATAAAATCGGGCACCGGCAGAATTACAGTGTCCACCTGGTAGGTGTAGCTGTCATCGACTGTAACTTCCGTCGGCCAGTACATAGCGCCGGTATTGGAGCACACCATGCCGAGAATGGCGCCGATACGCATATCGTCGCTCCTGAAACGGCTCTCTGATGCAAAGCACCCTTTCACGAACGGGACATAATAATTCGCCCACAGACGCTTCAGAGTGTCCTTATCGCAGGAATACTCGACTTCGCCATTGTCATTGTAGGAAATAAACGGGTGCCCCAGCTGCTTTGCGCCGACCACCATGTAATTACCCATTGAGTCGCGGCCAAAAAAAGCCTTGCCGTCATTCGGCACGTCGGGCGTCTGCGCGTCAGTGAAGTCGTAATATTTTTCAGCGGTCGCGGTAAGACCCTCCCAGGTTTTCAGGTCGTCGTAAGTCGCTCCACAGGAGGAAGCAAAATCAGCCCAGTCGGTAACGTTGAGCACGAAAACCTCCGTAGATTTAGCCGCGGGAAATATCATCAGCCTGCCGTCGTTGCCGATGTCGCCCTCGTTGATGTAAGCAGCGACATATTCGTCAAGTTCCTTCTGCGTGAAATACGGTGAAAGGTCTGCGAGCATTCCCTTTTCATCTACAAGATATGCCGTTTCGGCATATGTACCAAAAATATCCGGCGCGTCCTTTCCGCCCTGGTCAACGGTTTCCATTACGCTTTCTGCGAGTTCATTAACAGAGTTCTTGGAAAACGCTTCAACGATTATGCCCTTTTCCATGCCGACAGTGTCGTTGAATTCCTGCACCATCTCGTCGAAACTCAGCTGCTGAACGCCGTTATAATAGTGCCAGATGGTTATTGTGACCGGATTATCCTTGTCGAGCAGCATTTCGTTCTGTTCCATCTGAGACCCTCCGGAACAGCCTGCCATTCCTAAAAAAATAACTGTCAGCACAGCTGCTGTTATCTTTTTAAAGCCCATTGTTTTTTCTCCTTTTTTGTATATTTTGTCCATATTTTGCTTACCAAATTTGTACCCTTTTATAGTATATACTTTTCAAGGATAAAAGTCAAGCGCTTTAAAAAGAAAAACGGCCGGAGCACCTAAAATGCTCCGACCGTCTTGAATTCGATTTACTTAGAGAAAACAAGTTCCACATACTTTATAAGAAGTTCTGTAGCGCCGTCAAGCCCCATCTTAGTGGAATTAACGGTGATATCATAGCTTCTGGAGTCGCCCCATTTGTTGTCGGAGTGAGTGTTGTGGAAATACTTGCGGCGCTTGTCAGCCTGCTCTATGCGCGACTTCGCCTTGTCCTCGGAAATGTTCTCGCGCTCCGCAGTGCGCTTTATCTTGGCTTCCATGTCGCCGAGAATGAATATACGCACCAGCGCGGGATTATCACGCAATACCCAGTCAGCGCATCTTCCGATGACAACAAAGCTCTCGCCCGCGTCTGCCTTTTTCTTGATATAATCGAACTGCATCTGCGCGATAACTTCCTCAGGGGAATTGCTGAACCCGTTTACAGTTCTGGAAAAGAATAGGTTACGCGCGCTCTCGTCGTATTTCCTCAGATAATCCTCGCTGGTGTTGTTCTCCTTTGCTATCTCTGCAAGGATATTGCTGTCCAGCAGCGGAAGTCCGAAATGCTTTGCAAGGTTCGCTGCAACGATATGACCACCGCTGCCGAATTCACGTCCTACGGAAATTATTATCTGCTTATCCATAGAATTGACCTCCTTTTTATTCAGGGGTTCGCCCTGCTGTCTGTTTATATTGTAACACAACCGTACGGCTTTTGCAATAGTTGTTCGTGATTTTCTACAAAATTGCACTATGTGCATGGCACGGCTTGTTGATTTTCACAACTGATTTCGGAGCAGAACCGCTGTCCGTCCCGAAAACAGTGAATGTGAAGTGGTCAGGCAGTCAGTCCGAGTTCTGCGCCATATCTCACGAAAATCATGACAGTGCAGATTATGAGCACCAGAACCGTCGCCGGAACGCACGCCTTTAAATACTTGCCCCAGCTGATGGGGTGACCATGCTTGGCAGAAACAGAAGTGCCGACAACGTTCGCAGAAGCGCCGATAGGCGTTGCGCTGCCACCGATATCAGTACCCAGAGAAAGGGACCATGCGAGCACGGAAAGGTAATCCGGACCAAGACCGCTGACCTGTGCAAGGCGCTGGATTATCGGCACCATAGTAGCCGCAAACGGAATGTTGTCCACAACTGAACTTGCGATAGCAGACAGCCAGATTATGATGATGACAACCAGAATTACATTACCGCCGCTTATCATCTCGATGAAGTTTGCAACTATCTCGAGAATGCCAGTCTGCTCCAGACCGCCAACGACCACGAACAGTCCGACGAAGAACAGCAGGGTCTTGTAATCCACCTTCTTAAGCAGCTCCAGGCAGCTCTTACCGGAAGTGATAAGCGTAGCAATAGCAATAACACCGCCGATGAAAGCAACCGTAAGCCCGGTCTGCGCGTGAGTTACCAGCATAACCACCGCGATAAGGAATATCACGATGCTGATGATGAAGCTTGTCTTGTTTGTGATGGCTTCCTTAGGGTCGGGCATAGTGGAAATGTCGATATCGTTTTTGCTTGCTTCCCTGAGGTCCCTGCGGAAGATAAGGAAGAAATAAAACACAACAAACACCAGCGCGATTGCCGCAACAACACCGGTATTCGTAAGGAAATCCGAGAACGAATAACCCAGAGAAGTGCCGACGATGATATTTGGCGGGTCACCGCACATTGTCGCGGAACCACCGAGGTTCGCGCAGAACACTTCGGAAAGTATCATGGGTATCGGGTCAAATTTGAGCAGCTGAGCCAATTCAACAGTGACAGCAGCAAGGAACAGTATAACAGTGATACTGTCGATGAACATCGACAGCACCGCAGACATCAGCATGAATGTCACGAAAAGCGGCACTACCTTGTACTTTACAGCCTTTGCAAGAGTCATGCACAGCCATCTGAAGAAGCCAGCCTTTGCCATGCCCTCTACCATTATCATCATGCCTGCGATGAAGATTATGGTCGCCCAGTTGATGCCCGAGGAGCTTTCCTCAGCAGAACCAGTAATGTACCAGAAGCCAGGCGTGAAGATATTGCCGATGTTGAGTGTTTCCCATATTGCGTTGATGTCCTTCATGCAGATGCCGAAAACAAGGACAAGCGTTGCAAGGCCGCAGCAGAGCGTTACGATATGGCGCTCGATCTTATCCATGATTATCAGCACGAACATCACCACGAATATAAGCACTGCCACGATTTTCGCAAGCAGACCGGTATCGTCTCCGCTGAGCCCGGTGAATATGCCGAAAACCAGCAGTATCATGCCGACTGCGCTCATTCCCATTGCAGCGCCGCGTGTAAGTCTGTCCCTCGCCGACATGATGAACATGACGATGAATACGACAGCAGCAAGCGTTGTTGCTATTATCATTGAGTTACCTCCGTTCTTAAAGCGCCTTTCTTATTTATGTAGCAGGCGCTCCGTCTTTCTCCCGCGCATGAAAAATCTCCCCTGGCTGCAGCACTGCAGTCCATAACGGAGAGATGAAATATGCGCATGCTAATTTTATCACATTGCCATACAAAAGTCAATAGTGTGAAGAAGATTTTGTTTTTTTTGACAGAACTCCGTATAATGACCCTAGTTTCGATGTTCTTTTTTGGTGAAAGCGCCCAAAGTCCACATATATAAATATGTATAAAATGTCCCCTCCGATATTCTCAGAGGGGATATCCAATCACAATGGGTAGTAGAGTTTTCCAAGACGAATGCCGTTTTCAGTCAGCTCCCAGGGTATGGTGTAAGTGTCGGTTTCAGGCAGCACATGATAATCGTCCTCATAGCTGTTGTAATACACCGTGTAAGTCAATTCGCCGCTGCGCCTGTCCTCGCTTGTCGATGTCACATTCGGGACCACCGCGCCTATCGACAGGTCTTCGTTGCGCATCCCGCCATTGGTGACAATTACGCCGTTGATTTCCTGGTAGTTATCGGTTTTCAGCATGTCCTCAAGGGTCGCTTCTGCGGCTTCGGGGGTGAGCACGGTCTCGAGGTATTCCAGCATTTCCTCGCGGGTGCGCTGTTTTGTTGAACTTACATATATGCTCCACCACATGCTTCTTGCACGGCTATCTGTCTTGAGAAGTTCGCTGTGAATTCCGGAGCCGTTATGGTAAATTTCAATGCCGCTGCCGTCGTTCACGTTTTCGACGCAGCCTGATATATGCGCTGTCCAGTAGCTTTCAAACGTGTGGAAATCATCGTCGTACATAACAAGGTCGTTTTCGTCGTAAGTCACGGCATATCTCATGGTTTGCTTGTCATAGACCTCCCACTTTACATCGTCGCCGAAATATTTCTTCACAATGATATAATCGCCGCGGATATAAACCTCAGTTGAAGTGCAGTCTTTTTCAAGGGCATTCCCACCGAATGTTTCGTTTGTGCTTGAGCCGCCCTGCCACTTATTCTCGTCGTTTATACCGCTCCAAACAAAGGTTTCGCCGTCATAGGCGACTGAAAATCCCTCGGGCTGAAGCGTAAAAAGGAACACATATTCATCGTCCACCGGGTTTCTGTAGAATACACGATACCGGATCGCGAATTCCCCGTCGATTTCACAGGTGACAGTCTGCACGCCATAGACCTTCTTCATGCCGTTATTATAGGGAACTGCGTAATACGCCACTCCCGTGACTTCCTCGTTTTCCAACCTGTAGATCGTCGGAACGAAATCAGTTTTGCTTTCGGGCGACCAGAAATTATCCATATCGTCCGTGGAACCGCTCAGCGGCGTCAGCGAGTATTCCCACACGCCGTCGTTCTTCACTATGTCTGCCTGGAAATCGCGGCACACGGGACGTTCATCATACTGTATGACCGTTTCAAAGTCCAGCGGCTCGGTGATGAACGTATCCGCTTCAGAGTCGTAAAGCCGTATCGTCAGCGAAATACGCCCCTCGTCAAGCGCGATAAGCCTGTTCTCCTCGCTTTCGACGCCGAAATCAGCAGGGCGAATGTAAGCCCTGTTCCATGTGCGCCCGTCGAATTCCGCGCTGCCGCTGATGAAAATTTCGTCCAGAACCTCTGAAAATCCCTCGTCGTCAAGCTCCGCTTTCAGCTTCATTCTGCCGAGATAGCCAATATACATCGGCGCTCTGATTTCGCTGGAGTAGTCTTCGCTGTAACTTCCAAGCCTGTATTCTCCTGTGTATTCATTGTTGGCAATGCGCTCACTCAGCGCCTCCGCGGAAACCGCGCTTTCGCCTTTAACGGTGCACTGATACATCGTCTGCCCGTTATTCTTCTGAATGCAATAATAATCGCGGTCGCCGCTGGAATTAACGTTTATCAGCATGACATAAAGATTTTCGGTTTCAGCGAAGCCTGAGCACGTTGTTTCAACGCCGTCAATTCCGCAAAAGCTGTCATATGACAGCTTGAGAATGCCCAGACTGCTGCGGAATTTCTCACAAACGTCCCAGGTACCAAGAAAATGGCTTTCGAAAATGTCAAGACCCGCTTTATCCGTGCGGAATTCCAGCCCGTTAGCGGTTGGTTCGAGTGTTTCCGGAACTGCTTCGCTGGTGGTTTCAAAGTGCACGGTGTCCTTCGGCACTATCGGGAGCATTCCGTTGTGGTATGCGGTGTAAAGCCCTAATCCTGCCGCAAGTAACACCGCAGCAGCCGTGCACGAACCTATAACAATGCCCCGGCGGCTGCGCTTTATCGGCTTGTATTCCCCATCGAAATGCATGAGCAGTTCATCGCCATTTTCGGACTTGTTTTCCGCTTCAGCAAACATCTCGGGGAGCTTCTTTTCAAGTTCAGTCATTCTGGTCTCGGAGAGCGAGATTTTATCATACATCGATATCAAATCCTTTTCAGTCATAGATTTCCCTCCTCCAGAGATAATCTGAGCAGCTTTCTGCCCTTATTCAGCCGTTTGTAGACGGTGTTTTCAGTCACTTCAAGCGCCCGTGCGATTTCCACAGCAGGCATATCCTCATAGTAGAACATGTAAATCACCGTCTTGATTTTTTCCGGAAGCCGCATAACAGTATCCAGCAGCTCGTTTGTCCCTGCGGACGGCGCTGCGATTTCCCCCGCTTCTTCAAGCGGAATGTTTCGCTTCAACCGCACTGATTTCACGACATTCAGTGCGCGGTGCTCTGCCATTTTCATCATCCAGTATTTCAAGTGCCTTTCATCGTTGAAGTCACCGTGTCTTATCGCTGCCGCAAAGCACTCCATAAGGATATCCTCGGCTTCCTCGGGACGCCGCACTATTCCGAGCGCGACAAGGTATACGGCATTCGCGTATTGACGGAACACCATCGTGGCGTTTTCCTGCGTTATTCGGAACACCTGAACAACCCCTTTCATTTCCTTTTGTAATTATAACATATCTGAAATGAGAAACCTGCCTTCAAACCTGAATATTTTTATAGTAACCTCTAAAAACCGGGACACGAGCAGATTTCGTATATACTTATATCAGATGTAAGGCATTATACTAATTCCAAATACACACAATATGCACAACCGAAACGTGGTTCT
>ENA-OZUP01000173-OZUP01000173.1-human-gut-metagenome-genome-assembly--contig:-NODE-173-length-17021-cov-4.643287_pt1 | contig 17021 bp, 18 predicted proteins | sample MGYA00243436_ERZ654027 | MGnify/ENA primary metagenome ERZ654027 (study PRJEB26926, sample SAMN06164567) | human gut metagenome | biome: ENVO:00009003; feature: ENVO:2100002; material: ENVO:00002003...
ATATTAATTTGTCTATATAATAGAAATTGAAAATATACAATTATCCGGATATACAATATTTTTTATTTCCTTAAAATTCACAAAACGGAAGGAGCCATCTTGAATAAATACGATAAATGCGTGCAGTACATCCTTGATAATCAGACGCATTTTTACCGAATAGCATACTGCTATGTAAAAAATGAGCATGATGCTCAGGATGTTGTACAGAATACAATTATCAAAGCGCTTGAGAATATCAATTTTCTAAGATGTATAGGAGCCATAAGGACATGGTTCTACAGAATCCTTGTAAATGAATCTCTCAATTTTATTAACAGGACTAAGAAAGAGATTCCTTATGAACAATTTGACACCGAATATACCGACAGCTTCTATCATCCCGACGATGAGATTATGTCACTTGTGCTTGGACTTCCACAGGATATGCGTACAATAATTATACTTCATGTTTATGAAGAGCTTACACTGAGGGAATGTGCTGCTATTGCACGCATTCCGCTGAGTACTGCCAAGACACGATATTATGCAGCACTTAAGCAGCTTCGCAACAGTATGGAGGATCACAATGAATAACCGGAATAATATCATTTTTGACAAGAGCAGGGAGGCCTACAATAATATGGTCATCCCATCAACGCTTAACAGCAAAGTAAAGGAGGCGGTTAATATGTCACCAGGCAGAAAACATACAAACAGCCGTATTATCATCACTGTAGCATCTACAGCTGCCGCAATAGTTATTCTTTTTATTGCAGGCGTCAATACAAGCACAGCATTTGCCGCAACACTATCTGATATTCCTATTATAGGAAGTATCGTAAAGGTCGTTACGGGACGCAGCTTCAGTGAGAAGAATGACAATGTTACAATCAATGTCGACATACCACAGATAGATGTTGATTCCACATCGGCATCAGATGCCGCTCATGTCACAGCAGAGCAGGTCAATGCCATTATACAGAAAACTGTCGATGATTACATGCAGGAACAGCAGTCTGTAATAGACGATTACAAAAAAAGCTTTCTTGAGACAGGGGGAACGATTGATGAATGGAACCAGCGTACAATCGACCTTACAGCCAGATATGAAGTAAAATATCAGGATGACCGCTGCCTTTCATTGTATCTGTACATGTATATGTCAGCATTTGCATTTACTCAGGATAATTACTATTACAACTATGACTTTGCAGCTGGCCGTGAACTTACCCTTAAAGACATTCTCGGCGACGATTATATCAACATTGCCAACCGGTCAATAATTGACCAGATTACAGAGCAGGTGAATTCTGACTCTAATGCAATGTACTGGGGATATTATCCTGCCGGTTACAGCGGAACTGACACATTTGAGAACACTGACAAATTTACTACTATCACAGATGACACTTCATTCTATCTGAATTCCGACGGTGACCCTGTCATATGCTTTCCGAAATACTCCATCGCACCGGGTTACATGGGCGTCCGCGAATTCGTTGTAAAACGTCAGTCTAATTCATAACATACAGGCGCAGATAATATACAAGACTTCCTATGCCTTTCCCAAGTGCTATGCAAAGCACAGCCCATCCAAGACCTCCGGCTATCCTTGTTCTTCTCACAAGAACAGGGATAGCCTTTACCGTCTCAGCAAGACATACAGCAAAGCTCCCCACATATATACCCGACATCAGGCCAAACACTGCAGCTCCGGCTATTCCGACAGGCACCGGAATTTCATACAGCAGCCATATATTTCCAAGCGCTGCCCCAAGCATTATCATATCTTCATATAATCTTATGTGACTTGCCGTATTCGTAACTTTTGCATATCTGTTAATAAGACCGACGCTGGTTATAATTGCAAATATTCCCGCTGCCGATACAGCTCCTCCTCCGAGGCACAAGAGACCTGTCATTATATATTTTAATACCGTCATTGAACATCCTCTTCCTTTCCTGACCTTCCGCCACGTTCAATAAGTGCATAATCCAGATCCTGCTCGTAATTATTCATCTCAACCTCTATCGGTGTAGGGTCATTACTGAAAGTCTTACTTCCAAAATGATTATAGAACACTGCTATTCCTCCGGTAAGTCCCACCGAATACATAAGTTCCATCCAGTTTGTATCCGTCTTTTCCTCTCCTGTTATCATTCCATATACTTTTTCAAAAATCTCTGTTGTCCCGACATCATTGTTATAGGCCATAATTGCATACCCGCTGCCAAAGAAAATCACTATACATATAAGAACTGTCTTAATAACATCAAGAACCGCCGCCATATGATGATTCCGCTTTTTCTCGTCTATATAATCCACTATAAAATCTGCCTCTCCGATATTCTCAACCGAGGCCTGTGGATATTCCTTCTGTATAAGCTCAATTACCTTCATTGCGGATACACTGTATCTTTTCTTTTGTATATGCTGTTTTTTGGCGTTTCTGTTACCTGCCGTGCTGTCTCTCCCATTCTCAGGTATTTTCATAATTCTTATTGTCTTAAGCTTATTTACAACTGTGCTGTCGGTACAGTATATACTTGCCACATCCCCGATGGTTACTTCCCTGCTTCCCACCTCGTTATTCCTGTCTAGTTTTATATAGATATTCTGATTCATTCTGATTCATATTCCCCCATTAACACCCATTTTTGTGACATAACAATTCTTCGTGCAGACACAAATCCTGCATAATCCTCATTTTATTATGCACCAAAAAAGACCCCGGCATACATATGCCGGAGCCTGATTATACAATATCTGTAACTATGCAATTAACAATTAATAGAATATGGAATAAAGCGTAACTGCGCTTATCTTCCACTGTCCATCCTTATACATATAAGTAAATGTAGCACTTGTTGTTTCGTTAAAGTTCTTTGTCGTGCCTGACTTCTGCGCTCCCGTTCCTGTAACTCCTGCTGATATCGAAACCTTAACATAAGGACATCCGTCAGTTGTTCCGGAAGATGACTGTGTCGAGAACTTATTGAAATCAATACTCTTGACACCATAGCCATTTTTGTATGTATTAGATACAAACTTATCATATGCCGACTTAATGCTCTTTAACTTTGCTGCATTATCAACACACATGCCCTTAACTGAATCAAAGCTCTTGTTATCAATGGCTGCGTTGAAGAATGTCTTGAGATCCTGCTCTGCCGCTGCCATTCTGGCATCAAGGACATCCTCCCTGATATCCGTCGTTGTGATGACATAAGTATATCCTTCGTCTGAGCCGAACTGATAATCCTTATCAATATCCCTGTAAATATCATCAGTTACACGGATTCTGTGTTCGCCTGCAAACATTACGTCAATCTTATATACCTTCTTCGTTTTTTCTGATGATGACTTTGAATTATCTTTCTTATCATCTTCGCTGTTGTCAATATATTTGTCCGGCACTTCCACATCATCAATATAAAGTTTGGATGTTGCTCTTACCGTGAGCTTAACATTCTTTGATACTATATCTCTTGGACTTACCTTATATCTGTTCCAGAAGAGCATAAACTTCCCGTCGCGCACCAGCTCAACTGATGTCACAGATCTTGAATTGCCTTTTGTATAATATGTAACGTAAAACTTCTTGGCAATTTTGGAATCATAATCTTCATCTTCAACGACTTCATAGTTCGTTATATCCTTGGCATCTCTGTCTTCAAGTGTTTTGGCAAGAAGCTCCTTTGTAATGAAGTCTCCCTTAGGAAGATCCATATACTTAAACGCCTTCTCCCACTGTCCTTCCATAGATGCTTTGAAATAATTCTGCGCGATTCTCTTAGGACTGCTGAGTACACTTCCTGCTATTATGAAAATAATAACAAGTGCCGCAACTGCTGCTCCTGTAATAATTGACTTACGCTGCTTTGCTGACATTGGCTGCTTTGGTGCTGCAGGTGCCTGTACCTGTGGCTGCTGTGCCGTCATCTGCGGCTGCTGTCCTGTCATCTGCGGCTGCTGTGCCGCCTCCTGTGTACTCTCAGGTGCCTGTGGCGCTGTCATCTGCTCTGCTGCAGGTGCCTGTACTGTGTTGTCCTCCAATGGTGCTCCGCACGCTGCGCAGAACCTTGCATCATCTTCATTCTTAGTTCCACATTTTGGGCAAAACATGATTATCCTCCTCATATTCTAATATATACTTTGACCCTCTCTGTATGCGCATAAAATGCTTTATCTGCAGGCAAAATATCAGTTAAATTGTACCATACGCCATATCAAACTTCAACCGGCTCTTTTCAAAGTACTTACGCAAAGTACTTACACAACAGCATCAATATAAAGTTGAAATACGAATCAATATAATATATTATAAATACTGTAGACTATACATTCAGAAACGGAGATATTTATTTATATGTGGATTGCAGATAACTGGAAAGATTATGAAGTTATAGATACTTCCTGCAAAGAGAAGCTTGAAAGATGGGGAGATTATATCCTTGTCCGTCCCGACCCGCAGGTAATATGGGATACGCCTAAGACTGACCCAAGATGGAAGCGGCTCAATGGCCACTACCACAGAAGCCAGCAGGGTGGCGGAAGCTGGGAGTTCTTCAACCTGCCGGAGCAGTGGAGCATAAGCTATTCAAGTGATACATTTAAGAAGCCGCTCAGATTCAACCTTAAGCCTTTCAGCTTTAAGCATACGGGACTGTTCCCTGAACAGGCTGTCAACTGGGACTGGTGCGGCAGTAAGATTGCACAGCGCAAGGCTGCAGAACCTGACCGTGAGATAAAGATTCTTAACCTCTTTGCCTATACCGGAGGTGCCACACTTGCATGTGCTGCATCAGGAGCATTTGTGACACATGTTGATGCCTCAAAGGGCATGGTCGGATGGGCTAAGGAGAATGCTGCAAGCACAGGACTCTCTGACCGTTCAGTCCGTTGGATAGTAGATGACTGTATCAAGTTTGTTGAGCGTGAGATACGCCGTGGCAATCATTATGACGGAATCATCATGGATCCTCCTTCATATGGCCGTGGCCCTAAGGGGGAGATCTGGAAGATTGAAGATTCAATTCATTCACTTGTTCAGCTCTGCGCCAGACTATTAAGCCCGGATCCTCTGTTCTTCCTGATTAATTCATATACTACAGGACTGGCGCCGGCAGTTCTCACATACATGCTCTCTACCGAACTTAAGTCATTTGGCGGGACTGTAGACTCACAGGAGATTGGTCTGCCTGTAAGTTCTAACGGACTTGTACTTCCATGCGGTGCCTCAGGACGCTGGACTTCTTTATAACAATATTTTAATCATGATATTTTTTCCCTCAGTCTCAGCAGAATCCGCTTTTCGATTCTGCTGACCTGAACCTGGGATATTCCCATTTCCTTTGCAACCTGTGTCTGCGTCTGATCTCTGAAATACCTCAGCAGTATCAGGTTTTTTTCATTCTCCGGAAGCTCGTCCAGAATCTGCTTAAGCACCATATGATTTATAAGCTGCTCCTTCTCATAGTCTGTCCATTCACACTCCGGAACAATTCCGGCTCCTGATGAGCCTCTGTCAGCCACACGGTCTATAAGTGTAATCTCATTGCCGTCAGACTGATATATTGTCTTATATATTGATTCAATCTCACTGCCTGCCTCAAGAGCCATGACAATATCTTCCTCAGGCACGTCAATAGCCCTTGCTATCATCTCCATTGACGGTTCCTCCCCCATCTCCTTCTGAAGTTGTTCCCTTGCACGCTGTACCTTTACAACAATCTCTTTTAACGAACGGCTTACCTTAATCATTCCGTCATCACGCAGAAAACGCTTTACCTCTCCGGTGATCATTGGAACTGCATAAGTCGAAAACCTGACATCGTAAGATGTGTCAAATTTGTCTATAGCCTTTATAAGTCCTATGCTTCCTATCTGGAAAAGATCTTCAAGCTCGTGTCCCCGGCCCGTAAATCTTTTTACAATACTCCATATAAGTCCCATATTCTCTGTAACAAGCCTGTTTCTGGCTTCTTTGTCCCCTCTGTGCGCCTGCTCGATAAGTTCTTTTGTATGATTATAAGAATCACACATTCACTTCACCCTTATTGCACCCTCAATAGACTGTTAAACTGACCTGCTGCCAAGCTGCTTTGTCATAATAACTCTGGTTCCTTCTCCCGGCTCTGACTCCACCTTAATGCTGTCCATGAATGCCTCCATGAATGAAAAACCCATTCCTGAGCGTTCGAGTTCCGGTTTTGATGTATACAAAGGCTGCATTGCCCTGTCCACATCATCAATCCCGACACCATAGTCTTCGATTACTACAGTTACCGTCTCTTCCTCAATTTCACATCTGATGACTATTACCCCCGGCCCATTCTCATATCCATGTACAATGCAGTTGGTCACTGCTTCTGATACCGCTGTCTTTATATCGGCTATCTCATCAAGCGTAGGATTGAGTTTTGTGCAGAATGCAGCTACCACAACTCTTGCAAAGCTTTCGTTATCCGACCTTGCAGATATCTCCATTCTCATTGCATTGCCATCACTAATATTTTGCATTATTACGTCCTCCCCCGGCACAAATCTTGTCATCATGCACTTCACACGATTCAATTGCTTCACCAAGCTCTCCAAACACAGTAACAATTTTATAAAGTCCTGATATCTGCAGGATTCTTTCTACATTTCTGCAGGGGGACACAATTGCAATTCTTCCGGTCCGGTGCATTTTCTTATATCTCCCCATAATAAGCCCGATTCCTGAACTGTCCATGAATGTTACCTTTGAAAAGTCAAATATTATACTCCTTATCCCTCTTTCTTCAACGACCTCGTCTATAACCTCACGTATCTCGTCCGCAAGGTGATGATCCAGATCAGTATTAAGCCCAATCACAAGTGAGCCCCTCATTGCCATATAGTAATAATTCATTCACTGCTCCAATCCTGCGTTACTTTACACACATTAATAAACATAAAAACCCCTGTGCATTACTGATGCACAAGGGTTCATTAGTAGCTATATTGAATTTATCTGGCTATATGTCAGTGTGTTGACACATATGTCGTCGCTTCAGATATATATCTGCTCGTTGGGAAATTAGTAACTATGTACTGATAGTACTTCTTTGCATTCTCTGTCTGATCAAGTGCAACATAGCACTTTGCGCTGTAGTATGCAGCATCTGCCTTGGTACTGTCAAGCTTATATGCTACCGTAAGATCTTCAACAGCCTGATCATACCTGCCGCGCGAATAGTTGGAATATCCTGTATTATACAGCTCGTTAGCTGCGCTTGCAGTAGTTGCAGCGGCTATCGTATTGTAAAGGCTCTTGGCATTGTCTGACGGAAGCGAACTTACATCAACATCAACAAGATACTTGGCTGCCTTTGTCGGCTCATTAGCAATATAGGCATTGGCTGCATCAATAACTGCCGTAAGCAGCTTATTATTGCCATCAACACCTGATATGCTCTCAAGCTTCTGGTTAAGCGTATCCCTCTCTGCCGTAACATCCTGCAGCTGCCTTGTCAGTGAATTAAGTTCCGCATTACCGTTAGAAAGCTTTTCACTGTACTCAAGGATACTCTGGTTATAATCGCTTGTAAGGCCCTTGTATCGTGCCGGTGTAATAAGGAACCATATCAGTGCCGCACCTATGAGTGCTCCCACAAGGATATTAATAATCGTAATCGCTCCGTTGCTTGGCTCCTTATACGATGAATGCGGCATTATTACATCATTACCGTTAAGCGGCTGCGTCTCAGTCTTCCTGCTCTTAAGCTTAGGCAGGAAACTGTCCTGTGCTTCCGCCGTTCTGTCGCTCTCAAGTCTCTTTATCTCATTAAGGTATCTTCTTGCCTGCGTATTGCTCACATCAGTCCTCAGTACCTGATTAAGGCACTTTTTGGCTCTTGCATATTCCTTCTCTTTCATGTAAAGCAGTGCGAGAAGAAGCTGTGCCTTAACAAACTTCGGATTCTGTGTCGTAACTTTCTTAAGCTGGATTATCGCAATATCCGAATTGCCTTCCTTAGCTGCTGCAAGCGCTACATTATACTTTCTTATGTTCTGCGTAACCGCTTCAAATCGTGTCTGGTTGGACTGTATCCTTGTTATGTAGCTGCCGGCAAGATTCTTCTCCGGCTTAATATTCTTACTCATTACCCATTCACTGAGAGCCTCAACGACATCGCCCATCTCACAGTACACAAGTGCGAGAAGATTACGTGCCCTGATATTGCCCTTATTGAATGTAAGGCTCATCTTAAGATCTTCTATAGCACCCGACAGATCCCGTACATTCGCCTTCTCAAGTCCGCGGTTATAATATGCATTAGATGCTTTTACTACATCATTATATACTGATACGTCAGCGCCACAGTTAGGGCAGATTGAATCGCCTGTAAGCTGTGCACCGCAATTATAACATTTCATCCCTGTCTCCGTTCCAATACAACTTAGTAACTAATTATTGTCAGTAATTATTACTTATTCTTCTTATTGCTGTTGCTGTCTGATGCTTCAGCCATTATCTTGCCAAGGACATCAGTTATGTCAGGTATATCCTTGTTATATATTGCATCTTCGGCATCCTCTACTTCAAGGATAGGCTGAAACTTCTTAATCTCTTCATCAAAATCTATCATTATCCAACATCACCTTTCTTACTTCACCTGCAAGATATAATGAACCGGCACAGATTACTGTAGCATTGCCGCCAAAGCACTCCTCAGACTTCTTAACTGCCTGTCCCACATCCGGTTCCTCATTCACATGCCCATCCGTATATCTTCTGAATGTATCCGCTATCTTTGATACATCAAGGCATCTTGCGCCTTCTATCTGAGTTATGACATATTCATCAAATATATTACTGTCACAAATCTCCTTAATCATCGACGAATAATCCTTGTCATTGACGGCTGAGAACATTAATACATAACGCCCTCGCGTATTCTTCTTCATGGCTGCTGCCGTGTCAAGCAACGCTGCTATTCCATCCGGATTATGCGCCCCGTCAATATAGAAGCCTTCACAGACCTGCTCCATCCTGCCTTCCCATGTAACACTTTCAAGGCCTCTTCTTATTCTGTCAATATAATTCTGACGATCCATACTGTCATATGCAATCCTGTCAAAGCATCTGCTCTCAACCAGCATCTGTACCGCTGTCATTGCAAGCGCTGCATTCATCACCTGATACACTGCCGGTGTTGCAAGTCTGAAAACATTATCTTTATAATAAATGCTATCCAGTGAAAAATCAATATGTTTGGAACCTATTTCATGTATTTCACATTGCGATTTTTCGACGCCAGCCGCTTTAATTCCCATTGCTTCGGCTTTTTCTTCTATAACATGTGAATACTCCTGACCCGCAACATATACCACAGGTGCTCCATGCTTTATTATTCCTGCTTTCTCCGCTGCAATCTTCTCCACTGTATCTCCAAGTATTGCAACATGGTCAAGGCTTATTGATGTGATTACTGTCATCACAGGACTCTCAACTGCATTAGTAGAATCGAGCCTTCCTCCAAGTCCTGTCTCTAATATCACAACATCCGGCTTTTTCATTGCATAATACAGCATTGCAATTCCTACAAAGAAATCGAAATATGATATCTGCCCGAATCCATCCTTCAGAAGCTCAAGTTCTGCCCGATGTACTTTTTCAAAGCAATCCGTAAAATCCTCATCACTTATAAGCTCATCATTAAACCTTATTCTCTCATTCTCCCTGATAAGATGCGGTGATGTAAATACACCGGTGTTAAGCCCCAGACTTCTCAACATTCCTGCTATATACATACAGACAGAACCCTTGCCGTTAGTCCCTGCGATGTGTATTATCTTAAGCTCTCTCTCCGGATTGCCGAGTCTGGCAAGCAGCGCTTTTGTGCACTCAGCCCCAGGTCTGTTGCCATACCTTGATACACTGTTTATATGTTCAACTGCTTCTTCCCATGTCATGCCGTTATCTTCCTTATATACGTTCCTGAATATATTACGGTTGCATCCTTTCCCGGACTCACAAGGCACTTAATTCCATTATACTTCGTAACCTTTCCGTCCTGCTCCTCTTCTTCGGTCCATAAGCCATATGCATCAGGTCTTCTGCTGTCATGCATCTCCTTCAGGTACTCCTCAAGCTTAAGCAGCTCCGACCTTGTAAATGTAGTTATAATTGTACTGAATATTACATCATCAAATGTAAATCTGAAGAAATATGCTTTCCACTGAAGTTCAATCTCTCTGCTGTGCTTTGCTATCATTCCGTCAGTTGCCGAACGTACCTCAGTAAACTCCGCATTCATCTGTTTTAGCAGCTCCCGCTTCTGCATAAGCTGATTACCTAATCCGTCCATCTGTGCCTCTGCCTTTGACAGCTTTTCCTGCGCCCAGTCACGGTCTCTGCTTGCTTTTGTAACATCGGCAAAATACTTTTTTGCCTCATCCTTATTCTTCGTGGAATCGGCTTTTGTATATTCATTCTTAACAGCTTCGAGTCCATCCCAGACTATGTCAGCCTGCTTCTTACTCTCAAGGAGTTCATTATAGACAGCCGTTGCTTTCTCAAACTTCTGCTTCAGCTGCTCTTCCTCGCCTTTCTGCTGCATGATTCTGCTCATGTAATCCTTACGCCTGTTAAGGCTCGTCCAGTACTGTTTCTCTTCATCAGACGAATAGCCTCTGCCTCCTTCAAAGCTTGGCAGAAGGTCTGTTGCAAATGTAAACCTGCCTCCATATCCCTTAACAATAATCCACACAAGCTCAGCAAGCAATATCCTCGGCATTCTGTTAAAGCCTCTCATCATATCATAGGCTGCACCGACTCTGAGACTCATCTCGTCAAATGGTTCAAACCCCATAGCCGTTACTACCATGGCAAGTTTCTGTGTTCCATTCTCATGCCTTATCGTCTTGCCCAGTCCCGCACCCGAAAACTCTGTCGGTCTTACGGTTCTCGCAAGCTCACGCATCATCTCTATCGGCACCTTGTTCAGCGCCATCTGTATCTTTTTGTCGGCTTCCTTAATCTGCTGTGGTGTCTGCGCCGCAAGCTCCCTGTGAAGCCTTGCAAGCATCTGTTCATGGTACTTATCCTTGATTGACACACACATATTGGCAGGTGATATATCATCTCTTTCTGCAAATACCTTTCCCGCCTCACGCGTTATCCATACAGACAGTGTGTCCACGTCCATCGCTTCCGGTATTACCGATGAATCAAGTTCCCTGCATTTGTTGTATACCTCATGCATAAGCCTCTCATTAAGTTCAGCCCTGCTCATTGATGCCATCTGCTCCGACTGCTGCTTTATCCTGTCAACAACCGTCACTACTTTGTAATCAAATCTTCCTTCTCCATCGTTGTTAGCCGGACTCACAAGCATATTAGCCCACTTTGCAAGAGTCCCTATAACTCTTGTTCCCGTCTCCGCTGCTGCACTTGATAAAGACACGCTGCGAAGGACTGCAATCTCTGTACGAAGTTCATCATCACTTAGCTTTTCTGCTGCTTTAAATAAATTCGGCATACCGCATTCCTCCACATATATTAATACAAAAGGGTGGGCGTGCAACTTAGCACTGCCCACCCGGTCAACCGCTGTAGTGCGGATAACAGGACTTGAACCTGCACGTCTGTTGACAATAGAACCTAAATCTATCGCGTCTGCCAATTCCGCCATATCCGCCGGCCGTATAACTGCCAGGCCACAACCTTAGCATAATACATATCCATAATAGCATTTTTTTACATTAACGTCAACCAATCATCAAGTGTACGGGCTCTGTGCGCCCATGTATGTCCTGCAAGTGCAAGCTCCATCCCGGCATGTGCCACCTTACTGCCATAATGACTATTAAGCAGTCTGTGTGCTCCTTCCACAAGTCCACTCATCCTGCCATCCCGTCCTTTAAGGCTGTAGAACACGGCATCCTTTCCGTCAGTCAGTATCTGATTAAGATATCTGCTGCCATCCGTGAGAACCGCTGCGCCGTTAAGCATTGTATTAAATATTCTGTCGTGTGCTCCGTCCTTAAACCACGGCATGACATTAAGCCCGACCTTTGCCTGTGCAAGTGCTTCAAGACATTTCTTTGAATCTCCCGGGCCGTGGCAGATTATATTATCTTTACATCTGCATTCTAAAGCCTCCCAGCCTGCTCCAAACACATCTACCCTGAATCCCGCATCGGCAAGTTCTGCAACTGCCATTCCGCGATAATGGAATCTTGCCCACAGATCTATAAATATCATATTGGCGTAACAGCTTTTTATATCATCATCTGACAGCTTTCCATTATCACTTCCCTGGCCGTCAAGCTCCCTGACAAGCATCGGTTCTGCTATCTGTTCAAGCGTCTTGTCCGGATTGGCAAGCTGCACATCCAGTATCTCATGATAAAAATCCCGATATTCCCTGTCGAGATGTGCTATGTACCTGTCAAATGTCTCAGGTCTTGTATAATTGCCTGTCATTACAATATCCATCGGACGCTCTTCCCATGGTATCAGGTCTTCGCCGGTTTCAAGAATTGTACCGGCAAGAGGAAGAAAACCTGCAAGCTTTATTTCAGGAAAAAATCGTTTCATATACGCCTCGTGATTCTTATCTATACTCACCTGGCGGTATCTCACAGGCAGCTTTGCAATATACTTATGATAATAAAACGGATGGTCGAGCACTATATTCATACATGGGATATCCTGTGTATCCCAGAATACGCTTCCGTCATCAGCATAGAGAAACCTCTCTCCCGCAAGCCCGTTGAAGTTAAAAGACAGCATATAAATGCTGCTGCCTGTCCTTCGTGCATCCTCAACAAACGCCTTAAGCTGCCTGAAGCTTAATTCATCACTCATAAGATTATAGAAAAATATCCTGTAACCCAGCCTGTCAAATTCCTTTGCAAGCTCATATGAGAAGAATTCCTGTGTCTCTACACCACCGCAGAACATAACCAGACATTTATCTGACATTCTTAATCTCCTCAAACAGCTCCAGGTCTGACTGTGATATCTTAACATTAGTGCATATGTCCTCGCCTCCCGGCTGCTTCACATGTACCTCAATTATAGTACCTTCCCTTATTGCACCTTTGCTCACCGCCTGTAAGAACATGGGGAATTTCGGATGATTTGCCGTGAATCTGTCCCATGCACCTTTTATCTTTAATATACTTGCCGGATTAAACATTAATATTACTCCTCTGTTGATTATTATTTTATTTCATTTATATTTCTTCAAGCTTCTCTTTTATCTTAAGGGCTGATGGTGTCTGTGCAAGACCTCCCTCGCTCGTCTCTTTGAGACCTGCAGGCATTGCGTTGCCTATTCTTCGCATCGTATCAATCACCTCATCCGGATCAATTGCACTTCTTATACCAGCAAGTGCCATCTGTGCAGATGCTATTGCATTGACAGCGCCTGCAGAATTACGCTTTATGCATGGCACTTCAACAAGCCCGCACACAGGGTCACACGCAAGGCCAAGCATATTTTTAAGTGCCATCGCCATTGCGTTAACTATGCAGTCATTATCACCGCCCGCAAGATATGCAAGCCCTGCTGCTGCCATTGCACTTGCAGAACCTATCTCCGCCTGACATCCACCGGATGCTCCGGCTATGCTTGCATTCTCTGCTATTACTGCTCCTATTCCCGCTGTTATGAACATCGCTTCAACAATCCTGTCCTCAGGCACATTGAAAATCTCTTCATACGCTATGAACACTGCCGGTATAACTCCACATGAGCCGGCTGTAGGTGCGGCAACTATACGCCGCATGCATGCATTGGATTCCCCCATCTTAACTGCCTTTTCCATTGCCAGTGACGTAAAATCACTGCACAGCTTTTTATCAGACATATTGTATATGTGAAGTTTCTCGCCATCACCACCAGCAAGCCCGCTTGCTGACCTGCGCCTGCTGTCATATGACTTGTCCGCCTGCTTCATGGCAGTGTACATGGCTCTCATGCCTGCAAATGATTCGCTCTGCACTACCTGTCTCTCAACGCAGTCCTCTTCCATAATGACCTTCCATATCGGAAGCTTTTCATCTGAACAAATTGTAAGAATATCTTTTACGGAATGATATCCTGCCATAACTGTCTCCTTTTTATTCTACTCAATCGAAAGGTATGTAACCTTCTTCACGCCTTCCACCTTCTCAAGCCATCTGATGCCATCCTCCGGTATCTCCTGATCACACTCAAGTACCATTACAGCCTCGCCGCCGCGGTTTGAGCGGTACAGCTGCATGGTTGCTATATTAACACCTTTGTGCGAAAGCATTGATGTTACCTCTGCAACATGCCCCGGCTGGTCAAGATTATGAACAACAAGTGTCGGGTAATCGCCTGAGAAATTGGTATCAATTCCGTCAATCTGTGCAATATTTATCCTTGCACCGCCTATGGACTGGCCTATCACTTCAAGCTGCCTTCCTGACTGCCCGGTAAGTATAAGCTGCGCCGTATTCGGATGTGCATCCTTCAGCCGTGCTTCACCAAAATGCACCTCCATCCCCTGCTCCTTTGCAATCTCGAAGCTGTCCGGTATTCTCATGTCATCAGTGTTCATTCCAAGCAGTCCTGCCACAAGAGCCTTCCTTGTACCATGCCCTTTACCTGTTGCAAGAAATGAACCGTACAGATTAATCTGTGCCTTACTGACAGGCTCTCCCATAAGCTTCCGCGATATATATCCTATCCTCACAGCCCCTGCCGTATGTGAGCTGGATGGTCCTACCATTACCGGACCGATTATGTCAAATATATTCATGCAGGCCTCCATTTTATTCTAGTTCCTGTTCCTAGTGCTTCTTCTTTTTAACGCACACATAAGCCACTGCAACTGCTGCTATTATTACCACAAATACTGCATATATTACACCTTTGCCGGTATTTTTATTCTGTTTTGGAACATCGGAACTAATCACTGCCGTATCATAAGAATCTGCTGCACCTATAACTGCACCTACGCCTGACGGAGCCTTATCCGTAAGGACAAATAATCCATGCATGTCTATACTTCCGTCACTGTCACGCGTAGGAACTATGTTATTATAATCCACTGATTCAAACCAGTCTGCAGATACCTTGCTTCCATCCTTATTAACACATTCCCTGCTGTCTATATTCTTACAAATATAGTTGTTCGTTTTGTAGATGACATCCTCATTCTGTCCTTTAAGTGTAAACTTGTCAGATGCCATTTTCCCGGAATCGGTAACAGCCGCCGTATAAAAGCTGATTACATTTTCAAGGACATATCCCGTATTCCCTGAATACTTTTCGCCGTTCTTAGGTGTAAGCTGGTAATTATTCCTGCTGTCCGTTCCGCCCGTTCTTGAAAAATGTCCGTTATCCACTGACGTACAATTATATACCCGGCAGTCCGGCCCATTATTACTCATTATTCCCGAACCTCCGTTATTCCATGCCACACAATTTTTAAGCACATGTTTTCCGGTAAGACCTTCTCCACCAAGCTTGAAGCCATTACCACTCGCCTTGGAATTACTTCCATCCTTAAGCATTCCGTTATTATATGCAAGTGAATTCTGTATCGTAACAGGCTCTATCGGGCCATATCCTTCTGTATCCTTGGCATACAGATCGTATCCGTCATCAGCATTAGAATATGCAATACATCCGTCGAATACATTGTCACTGCCAACTGACAGCTTGGCGGCAAATCCATCTGCATCATTCTGCTTACTGTCACAATTATAATATGATGAGCAATTCTTAATCTGATTTCCCGAAGGCCACCATTCTGACGGTTCGCCGCCGGAGTAACTTATCTGAAGGCCTGTAGAACCATTCTCATAAATGTTACACATTTCTATTGTATTATTGCTTCCTGACACATGTATTCCCTTGGTTCCGTCTGAAGCGTTACATACATCTATTCCGTATATATTCCAGTAATTACCTTTTAACGAGATTACCGCATCCGATGATTTGGCAATTGAAGATCCATTAAACACTGCTCTGCCTGCATTCTCAGCCTTAAGTGTAATAGGCGCATCCTTTGTTCCGCTTACGCTGTATGTAATTGAAAGCACCGTCTTCATATTATATGTTCCGTCAAGCAGAACTATTGTCTGGCCTGCCTTGGCATACGCTGCCGCAGTTGCTATATCTACAGGAGCTTCCTTTGTTCCTGAAGCATCTGCCGCCCCCTGTGGTGATACATAGACAATGCCGTTTCCTGCTGCCACTGCGTCTTTTCTTGTTACTTTATCTTTTATCTCTACAGGTGAATAATCCTTTAGCAAAAGTCTGTCGGAGTATTCCCTGCTGCCATCTGCATTTATAGCGTTTTCATATGGCTTAACCGTTGTGATAAATGTAGTATCACCCATCGGAAGGCTGATGCCCTTATCAGACAATGCAAACTTTACCGCATCTCCTGAAGATATCTCCTGCCCGTCTATATATATATTGCCATGGTCATCCTTTACCGTTAGTGTTCCTTTTACATTACCTGTAAAACGATATATGTAATCATCGGATGAAGTAGTCGTTCCGTTAAATGTCTTAACCGATACCTTGTCATAATCTGCCCACGCTGATTTATCAACAGCTGCTTTTTCTTCTGCCGTAGGTGTGTGCTGTTCATAAGAAATATCAGTAACCTCTACAGTCCCTATACGGCTTGCATAAAAACCTATATACACATTCTCTTTATCCTGCTTAAGAAGCTTCTCAGGATTATAAATGCGCTTTGAGTAATTAATCTTACTCCAGTCATCACTGTAGTAATTAAATACATATCCGTTGCTGTCTTTAACAACTTCAAAATTATAATACAGGCTCTTTGCATTGTCTGATTTAAACACTGTTGCGTCCTTGTCAAAATACTGCGTCACATCACACGTGCCACCATTATTACTCTTTCCCGACGCATCTATATTACCAAACAGAGTTCTTATTCCCGGAATACATGTCTTTGTTGCCTCATTTTTTGTTGCTGCACATATCTCGGCCTGATTCAGGTAATCAGCACTTGCTGTCTCTTATACACATCTCCGAGCCCACGAGACACT
>ENA-OZUP01000185-OZUP01000185.1-human-gut-metagenome-genome-assembly--contig:-NODE-185-length-16019-cov-7.370271_pt1 | contig 16019 bp, 12 predicted proteins | sample MGYA00243436_ERZ654027 | MGnify/ENA primary metagenome ERZ654027 (study PRJEB26926, sample SAMN06164567) | human gut metagenome | biome: ENVO:00009003; feature: ENVO:2100002; material: ENVO:00002003...
TTCAACAGCAGTTCCTATTGACAACTCAATTGATTTGTGTTACTATGAATAAGCTCTGGACTCATCAAAATGTTCCATGAGCTTACGGATTTTGCTTAATGCACATTTGTGGTTTACGCAGTTTTTGGGATAGAGCCACTGCCGACTCTACTTTCGACCTCACGCTCTTATAATTCATCAGCGTATGTCGGCAAATCCCGACCATCTCCGCAGACTGCCGGATAGTTAGCCTGGCACGAAGTCAGCACATTAAGCCGCTCGCAGTCAGTGAGCGTATCGTCATCATAGGCACACAGCAGGGAATTCTGAGAATCCTTAGCTCATACCACTTTCACAAGATCGCATCAGAATGCGGAATACAACTCTTTTTAGATATATGGTTGTGCCTTCGCAGATGACATGACGTATAGATAAATGGCGTAATATGTCAATCTTGTTTGATATAATCTTTGCGCCGATGTATCGCGCGATATCTGATTTTTCAAAAAGACAGGTCCATGGTGTAGAAACGATTTATACATTTTCAGCGTTTGTTGCAGTACATTCAAATAGGTCGTTGGTCATTTTTGACTCTGTCCCAATTATCAATAAATATCTCCTGTTCAACAGTTACACCATGCTTGGCAATCAGATCAATTACGTCATAGAAATTCTGATACTGGTGGTCTTCCTTTAGCTTGAGAAGCCTTTGAATATAATTATCGCTTCTTGCAAGGCCCTGTTCCCTGTATTTTTCAAAGCAGGCTGCGTCCATGTTGAACGGTTCAAGCGTGGGAAAGATGTTGTTTTTAAGTCTAACGAACATATTGAATCCGCCCATGTCGATATCTCCCCAGTAGTATACTTTTTCGGAAGAGATAGCTCTGCTGATAAGCTCAAAGAATTTTCCACGGCAGTGGCTGTATAAACCGCCGTGATATATGACAAGTTCATTCTCATCGCGGCTGTTGAGGCAGTATTCGGAATAGTTTGTTTTGTTTTCAATGAATATTACACGTTCGACATTGATTAGCTCAATATGGTTTATTTCATTAAGGCAGTCGCTGGATATGCATGCTCCACTTTTGATTGGGGAAAAATCAACGATGCCATTGGTAAGGAATATTTTCAGATTTCCGCAGAATTCAAATATTTCGGGCATTTTTATGATTCCCAGATGTGACAGTATTTCGCGTTCAGACAGCTTTTCGACATCTGTTTCGGATATTACTGGGTCATACTTTTTGGCTATTGAAACGACTGGTTTCATGATGTCTTTTTCAAATCGTTTGGAATCCGCGTATAATCTGATGCTTGCCAGACGCATTGTAATGCTTTGCCCATTCAGAGTGTAAATGAACCCAAGCGCGCTGAGCAGATCAGAAATAAACTGCTGTTCCTTGCTCCATACTCCGGTAAGTTTGTGTATTTCAATATTCGCCAGAGCGTCGTCAAGGAAGCTGCGTATCCAGCCCTCGCGGACAGTTTGTTCGGCTTTTAGAATCGCGGCTTTTACACGTTCCAGCGCCTGATGTTTATTCTCGCGGCATACAAATGTGTAGGCTTGTTCTACATTCTCCAGAACAAGCCATATCCTGCCTGCAACGTGATCCGGTATTTCCCATTTAAAGTTTATCAATCCTTTGGACTGAAGCGTGCGCAGCTCTGACAGAAGCTCCTCGTAATCCGGAGATTCACAGTCGGGGAGCTTCACGGAGCGTTTCAGAAATACTTTATTGCCTGTGCTTCCGCTGAAATTTGCGCTGTTTTCATAGCTTATAAGAAGTTCGTTGACAATAGTTGTCCCGTATTTCATTGCAGTGCTCCCATTTCCTTTTTCCATTCAATAACGACGGAGCGGTATGCATTTCCGTCCGGCTGTTTGTCAACAAGCAGAGTTCTGTCGCACAGTGGTACTATATCTCCCGCCTTATCAGTAGGGGAGCAGATGATAGCCTGAAGTCCGAAATGCCTGAGCATGGATATACATTCGGTTATGCGCTCCGGGTCCATTTTGTTGAATGCTTCGTCGAATATTACCAGACGCATTGTGTTGTCCATCTGATTTCGAGTGTCGTTGACCTTGTAAAGCTGAACAAATGAAGCAAGCATTGCCACATAGAATGGCGTTTGTATCTCTCCTCCGGACTTTGAGAAAATGGTTTTGGACAGCGGCTCTGTAATGCCGTTTGAATCCTTTTGCAGAATATCGAATGTCAGGTATGTACTGTATCTGCTGAGTCTGTCAACTGCTTCCGCTGCGGCTGCGTCAGAGCGGTCGAAGGATTCTAGTTGAGCAAACAGGTTGTCGATGGTATCCTTGTATTTGTTCATGAATTCGTAGCTGAACAGCGTTTCTCCCTCTTCAGCAGCCATTATCATGCTGTAATATTCAATGTAATCAGGATCAGGCTTGCATTCGAACGAATAGGTGTTATTGCCGAATTTAGCTTTTCTCAACGCCCTATTAAGGTCATTGATTTGATCAATGACAGTTTTTATGTTGGCTTTAAGCTTGTTTAAAAAGTCATTCTTGAAGCTTATCATTGCCGTTTCTTTTGCTTTGGCGATTCGTTCTATATAGTCCGGAAGCTGAATATCCTTTACATTCTGATAATCCTTGTCATACTCATCATTGGTTTCAACATTTGAGATGTCGAGTGAGAAGTGAAATTCCTGATTGTATCCACTGCGCAGCTTTCGAAGTTCGCTTTCTGCATTTGTAAGCAATGAGCCGGTGCTTTTTATCGGCTGTAAGAATGCACCTGAAACTTTGTCTGGTGCGCCATACTGACCCAGCTTTTCGAAATACGCAGGTCGTCCTGTCTGCTCGATGAATTCGTCGGAAAAGTCTTCGTGCAGCTTTGCTTCAAGTGTTTTTGCATTCTCTGATAGTGCAGGTATAGTCTGATCAACATAGTTCTGGTATTCGTGTTCCGCAACGCCCCTGTTTATGGACATCTGATTATGCTCTCTGGTGTTCTGCGACAGCTCGGCTGTTACTTTCCGGATAGCGGATTCTATTTCAGCCAGCTTTGCATTATCTATTCTCGAGAGCTGATCATCTATTTCTGCAATCTCGTTTCTTATCTCCGGAAGCTTGCTGTATGCTTCATAGGCAGGCATGGCTGTGTTTTCAATGAATTCCTGTGTAATGAACCAATCATCGAAAAACGGCTTCATGTTGCGGATATGACTGCATATTTCCTGAATCTCCGCATTACAAAGCAGCAGATTATCTTCCGCCTGTTTGAGCTGTATTTCTACTGACTTGCTGCCGATAAACGGTTTAGCGTAGTGATATGGATTTATCGGCTTTACTGAATATCTGCGGTATACCATGCAGTCACGTGTGACAGATGTGCGGTATTTTCGGATATCCTTATCATCGTAGCAGCGCATAACTCTTCCGAGCAAAAAATCAAGGTAAGCCCTGATATACTTGTCATCGCAGCTTACGACCTGAGCCATGGAACCAATCATGACCGTCTGCTGGTCGCTGAACACCCTTTCAAGGTCAACGACGGAGTATTCGTACACGTCTATCTGCTTGCAGATACGTTTGTAAATATAGTATGCGTCCATAAAATATTCCGGCGAAACAATGATGTTCATTCTGTCGTTGGCAAGGATACCCTCTGCGGCGTTTTTCCATTCCTCGTCGGTAACTTCGATGAGGTCTGCAAGGAAATCGACCTTTATATCCTTTCCGTATTTTTCAGATAGTCCGCGCTGTATGGCGTTTTTCAGACTTCTGGCGTTTGACGGATAATCTTTTTGCTTGTTATGAAGCTTTGAAATCGTTTCTTCAAGCTGTGACTTTTCTTTGAGCTTTACAGATTTTTTTACTGAAAGATCGTCCAGGGAAGGTCTGACTTTCTGGCTGGCAGAGGAATAAAGCTCTTTAATGTCTGAAAAATGTTTGCTTGATGTATCACCGATAGATTTCTCTGAGAAAACTGAAATTCTTTTCAGCATTTTGCGAAGGCTTTCTATTTCAGCGGACGTTTCCTGTTCATAGATCTCTTCAAGTATCACGTCGCATCTTCCGACCCATTTCCCAGAATTTCGATTTACAGATGAAATGAATTTCTGTTCTTTTTCCTGTTCGTTTCCCATTTCTCTGATCTTAGAGCGCTTCCGCTCTTCAAGCAGTTCTTTTTGACTTTCGTTCAGAAATTGGTTTCTTTCGTTCTCCAGCCTGTCCTTTTCTGCGCCGAGTGATACTGCGGAAGCGGTCAGCTGCTCTTCCTGCTGTTTATATCCATTAATATTCTGGGAAAGCTTCTCAGCATGCTTTTCAGCGTTGGACAGCTTTTCTTCGGTGTACTGAAAATTGCCATAATCTATGAAGAACTGCTGAAGCTTTTTCCTTGCCCTGAGCTTTTGTACCTCGCTGTATTCGCCGCAGATTTTAGTCAGTGACTCGAGGCGCTTTTCCATGCGTTTTGCCTGCTGCTCGGTTTCCTGATAGCTGCGGATATCCTCCTGCATTCCATATGTATCGATATTCTTTTCGACATCGCATATGTTGGTGGTAATGAATTCCTCTATGTTGTTTATCGGTTCAAATGCTATCGCCTTGCGGAGCATGGAAAACAGTTTTGCTTCGTGGACGTTTGTGCGCCTGAGGACTCCGCTGTTGTAGTCTTTCACCGTATCGAACGACTGGAATTTCGACGCAGGATAATTCTGCCTGCACCACTTGATGAATGACGAACAGTCAACAGTTTTTCCGCCTTTAATGAACTGCTCTGATGGAAGCAGATCGTTAAGAATAAAGAACCGTTTCTTTTCATCGCCGCCGTCAGAGAACACGTCAGCGATAAATCCAATGCAGAAGTACTCGTTTTTTACGTCATCGTAAAACTCAACAACGATGTATGAACTGAAATCCTTGCCATCGCGGAGCGCCTTAACTCCGCTTGAAATATCGTCGCCGAGGGTGCCCACAAGATAGCTTCTTAATGTGCGCTCGGACTTTTTCCCAGCGGCGCGGTTAAAAAAGCTGCTCTTCGTTTCGCCCATGATAGCCACCTGGAGTGCGTCTATTATGGTGGATTTTCCGGCAGAGTTTGCTCCTGTAAGGAAGTTTATTTCACCGAGCGGAATTGTTTCATTCGTGAAGTAGTGCCAATTTATCAGCTGTATCCTCGTCGCTGTTTTCATTTTCTGCCTCCTTGTTTTCGTCCTGAAGTATCTCGCAGATTGCTTTGCACCTGTTGTTTGGAACTGCTAGCAGTATAGATGGCAGTACCTTTATCTGGCATTCCATATTTTCATATGAGTCGCCTATCCTGTAGATAATATTGTGATCCTCAAGCACTCTGAATGAATCCTTTAGTTCTTTCTGGGCTGGCTTTTTCTGTAGCACTGAAAGTTCGTTTATCATCTTTGCCAGCAGTTCGCCGACGGTTACTCCGACGACATATACGCTTATTCCGTTCATGCGACGTTCTTCAAACATAAGTCTCAGTGTTACTATTATCTGGGTGGTAAGTTTGTTGAGGGTAAGTCGGTTGTATTCTTCGGCATTGCTGACATATATGATTCCGAGAGTTCTGTCGTTATACAGTTTCCAGCCGCTAAGCGACAGGTACTCTTCGAGCTGAGAGAATTTTCTTTGTATAAACGAGTAGTCGCGTGAAGGTTTTCCTTCCGGTGTAGTCATGGGTATGTACGTTTTTGCCATAAGAAGTGCGCAGCACCTTGTAAATTCATCTTTTTCCCGCTGCGCCATATTTTCTATATCTGAAAGGCTCATTTGGTTTTCCTCCTTATGTAGGTTATCTGCGGTATTTCATATTCGCCCAGCCGGAAACTGTCTTCTGATATTTCAATATCATAGCTGCGGTTTTTGTTCCTGGAATATGCAACTGAGAGCAGTGTAAGGACGTAGGCGTCATCGTCCATTGACGATACTCCGGATATACTGACGCTGTCCTTATCCCCTAGAAGTCCCATTACAAACGAGTTGACCTTTTCTCTGCTGAAACGCTTGTTCAGCATCGCTTTTGCAGCTTGCTCCGCTTTTTCTCTGAATTTCTCGTCGTTGTCGGACATTATGAGTTCAGAGCGCCTTTCACGCGGCTTTCCTTTTTTTCGCTGATATAAGCTGTCCTGGCTGATATATCCGAGTTCGTATATACTGAACAGTCCCTGCGCCTTGTCCAGTTTATCTTCGCTCATTGACGAGTCTGAAAGTGAATGCAGCAGGTTTACAAGAGTTCCTTTTATTGTGCGGTCGGAGTTTATCAGGTAGTCTATTTTCTGTGTGGTGGAACGGGTGTATCTGTGATTGCGCTCGTCTATAGGGTCGATGTAGTCAGTTTCCAGAAGATCATATGTCGAGATGATATAGTAGATCTTGCTGCACAGCTCCTCTTGTATTTCGGCAGGTTCTCCTCCGTTAGTCTTTTGAAGATATCTTACCATAAGATCCATGGTATCCGGATATACAAGCCAGCTCTGTAATATGTTCTTTATAGGCAGTTTGTATTTGGGAACGGAATCCTTTACTTTAAGCGGCAGAAGGATTTTTTCAACTACGTCATTTTGGTATTTGCTGAAATGGTCCAGCAGCACCTGTTTTACACTTGCTTCATTCACCAGAAGCTGATTGTAGTATTTTATGTCGTGGAACACGGCTGTAAGACTTTCGACCAGCTGCTTTGTGCGTTTCTCTGCGTCCAAAAGCGCAGTGACCATCTCTTTCGGATCCTTGGTTTCATTGGAGGTTTTCAGCGAAGAATAAGTCGAATAAACATAGGCAAAGTTTTCAGTCCCGCTGGAATTTGTAAGGTCGTACAACGTCTGGATTATCTTGTAGCTGAAATGTGGGACTGAAACATATTCCTTAAAATCGTCCTCGTATTCCACTATGATCCAGCCGGTTTCTTTCAGCTTCCTGATGAGAAAATGCGCTTTTCCGGAAAGTCCTGTCTCGCTTTCTGATATATCTTCTTCGTCAAAGTCTGCTGAGTAGATTTCGTCCTCAAGCCGTGACTGAAGCATGAGCGAAAGTTCGTCTTTGGGAATTTTAAGATGCGTTTTGAATGCGTCCAGTACGACAAACAATGCATTGCTGTAAAGCAATTTATTCTTTGATGCAAGTATAGAAAATATATTTTCAGGGATATGATCATAAAGCGACATAACCTTACCTCTTTCTGCCAGATTCTACATTATAATTATACTACGGTATTTTGGAAATGTCAATATTGATATGCCTCTTAAATGGAACAAATTTTAATTATTGGCAGGGATCATTCAGCCAGTCGAAAACATCCAGCTCGGTTGGGACTTTTTTGAGTATATATGGTATTATAGAAACAAAGAAAAAGGAGAGAACTGGGAGCTTAGTAGTTTTTTCATATCGGACAGAAGTTCGGCAATTTCATCCGCTACGCTAACAGAATAACCAGTGCCGCTCGACAAACTATCGTATAGATAGATATCGACATATGATGCTTCCGCTCCGGTTCTGAGGCGATAACCAGTAACAAGTTCGGTGAATTCAACATCTTCATTTTACAAAAAACAAAAACATGATAGTGCCCCTTATTATTCAAATCAGCACAGCGAAATAGCCATTCCTTCCCATTGCGATCAGTGCCAGTGACGCACAAAGAAACAATTTCATTGCTATGTGCAGAGGACATAGCGTATTTATTTGTATCGGTCACCTCTAAAAAACTTGTTTGAGTGAAAATGTGTAAAGCACACTGACTGCTTCTTCTAACCTCCTCGTAAGGCATACAGCCTTACTTCGTCGGCTTTCATTGCATTCAGCGCACTCTACCCATTTTCCCTTTTCAAACCGGTTTTTAGAGGTTTCCATATAAATTATACCATGTTTTAAGTGTCAAATCAAGAGATTAAGCATAGTGCTTAAAAATATTGTCTATTAAAATAATAGTAAATCTGGAAGACTTCACAATTTAATGTAATCTTAGTTTGAGTTGCTTTATAACAAGATGCTGATAATAATTGCAAGACAAACGTACTGCTCCTCAGAACAGCACCTTTTGCATTTTAACAATGGGAGTATAGTCTGACTACTTTTTCATAAACCGCAGGCTTAACCTTAGCACTCCCCCTCTCATAATTCATGAGCGTATGCCGTGAGATCCCGACCAGTTCCGCAGCCTGCCGTATCGTCAGCCCGGCACGAAGCCGCAGCACCCTGAGCCGCTTGCCGTCGGTGAGTTCCTCAGTATCACAGGCGCACAGCAGGGAATCCTCCGGCTTCTTAGCTCAGACCACCCTCACAGAACCGCACCAGAATGCGAAATCTGCGCAAGAGTAATAATATGGAAATATTTCCGCAGATGGCATATAGATAACCAGATAAAAATGCACTTCCGTAAGATAAAGCACCAGCTGACGGAGGTGTACATAAACGAGCCGCTGGAAACAGACAGCGAGGGAAACACGCTGACGATAGCTGACATACTGTCGAGCGGCGTGAATATTGAGGAGGAAACGGAGCTCAGAATTAATTCGCAGAAGCTGTACAGATACATTGATGAGGAGCTTGACGAGCGGGAAAAGGAGATAATCTGCAAACGGTACGGTATACGGGACGGCAGGGGATTCGTCTGCGAAGCGATGACCCAGCGAGAGATAGCGAAGCAGCTCAAAATCTCGCGGAGCTATATTTCGCGGATAGAGAAAAAGGCGCTGGAGAAGCTGCGGAAGCGGTTTGAGGAGGGGTAAAAATACATCGTCTTATTACAGATAAGCTTGTCAGGTACATTTCCGTTGACACCTTTTTCGCTCACATAAGATTTTTAGAGGTGACCTTATGTGGTTGACTATAGCGGCCGGGTGTGGTATACTTTTTATTGTGGCGTCGCTTTTGAACGTCACGTATTTATTCCAGAAAGACTAAAGTCCAGCTTGATATCCGGCTATCCGGAAAAGGGCGCGGACTGCCCGTGGTGACAAAAATGATAGATAAAATGCTTATTCGTGGAGCCAGAGTCCACAATCTGAAAAACATCAATGTAGATATTCCGCTGAACAAAATCGTCGGCGTTGCCGGGGTTTCCGGTTCCGGAAAATCTTCGCTGGCGCTGGGGGTGTTGTATGCCGAGGGCTCCCGGCGATATCTGGAGGCGCTCTCTACCTACACGCGCCGTCGTATGACTCAGGCTTCCAAAGCAAGCGTTGACGAGGTTTTGTATATTCCCGCTGCGCTGGCGCTCCATCAGCGCCCCGGTGTACCGGGAATACGCAGTACGTTCGGTACCGGTACTGAACTCCTGAACAGCCTGCGGCTGATGTATTCACGGCTCGCAAGTCACCGCTGCCCAAATGGGCATTATATAAAGCCGTCTCTGTTTGTCGCTGCCGGAAAGGAACTGGTCTGCCCGGAATGCGGTGAGCATTTTTATGCGCCGTCTGCTGAAGAACTTGCATTCAATTCCCAGGGAGCATGCCAGAAATGCGGTGGCACTGGAAGCATCCGTACTGTGGACATGGAGTCCCTGGTGCCGGACGAGTCCCTGAGTATCGATGAGGGCGCAGTCGCGCCGTGGAACAGCCTGATGTGGTCGCTGATGACTGACGTCTGCCGTGAAATGGGTGTGCGCACTGATGTTCCATTCCGGGAACTGACCGAGCGGGAAAAGGAAATCGTCTACCATGGTTCTGCCGAGAAAAAGCGTATCTTTTATCACGCCAAGAACTCCAATCAGGCTGGGGAGCTGGATTTTACCTACTATAACGCAGTTTACACTGTGGAAAACGCTCTTTCCAAGGTCAAGGACGAAAAGGGCATGAAGCGTGTGGAAAAATTCCTGAAGGAGGATATCTGTCCTGAGTGCCACGGAACGCGGCTGTCAGCTGCCGCACGCGCACCGAAGCTTCGCGGAATATCGCTGGACGAAGCCTGCACAATGACTCTATCCGAATTGGTGGACTGGGTTCGCGGAGTTCCGGAAAGCCTGCCTGACGAAATGCGTCCGATGGCAGAGAGTATCTGCGAATCATTTGAGAGCACGGCAAAACGGCTTATGGACTTAGGTCTGGGCTATCTGACCCTCGACCGCTCTGCTGCTACACTGTCTACCGGAGAGCGCCAGAGAATGCAGCTTGCCCGTGCCGTACGCAACCGCACTACGGGGGTGCTTTATGTGCTAGATGAGCCGTCCATCGGTCTGCACCCCTCTAACATCGTGGGACTTACCGGAGTTATGCATGACCTTGTTGCGGATGGAAATTCCGTAATTTTAGTTGACCACGATACTCAGATACTGAAAGAAGCCGACTGGATAGTTGAAATGGGTCCGGAATCCGGTGCAAATGGCGGCTACGTCATCGCGGAAGGAACGATACCGACAATTATAGATAATCCCTCCTCCCGGATAGGACCGTTTCTTTCCGGAAGGGCAGAAACAAAGCGTTCGCATACGTCGGCGGAGGAGTTGTTTTCTTACGGCGCTATCCAGCTTTCCACCGCGCGGATACATACCGTGAAACCGCTCGATGTGAGCTTTCCTAAAGGGCGGCTGACGGTCGTCACGGGCGTTTCCGGTTCCGGAAAGACGACTATGGTGCTTGAAAGTCTTGTCCCGGCATTGGGAGCGAAAATCGAGGGCAGGGTGCTTCCGGCTCATATCAGGGGTATTACTGCGGAGGGAATACAACATATCAAGCTCATCGACGCCACGCCCATCGGTATAAACGTCCGTTCCACCGTAGCTACTTACGCAGGCGTACATGATGAAATGCGCAAGATGTATGCAAAATCAGCGGACGCAAAGGTAAAGGGATATAAAGCGAGCGATTTTTCCTATAACACCGGCTCCCTGCGCTGCCCCGGCTGCGACGGCACAGGAGTAGTCAGCCTTGACGTGCAGTTCCTGCCTGATGTCAATATTCCCTGTCCAGACTGCCGTGGCTCCCGGTACGCAAGGGACGCCCGTGATGTGAAGTTGACGAATAAGGTCGGGCAGTCCGCTTCGCTGCCGGAACTTATGGATATGGATATAAATTCCGCGATAGAGTTCTGCAAGGAAATGAAAACCGTCAGTCAGAAGCTGAACATTCTCCGCCAGCTGGGACTTGGATATCTCACTCTCGGTGAGGAAACTCCCAGCCTTTCCGGTGGCGAAGCGCAGCGCCTGAAGCTTGCGAGTGAGATCGGCAAAACGCAGACGGATTCCGTGTTCATCTTTGACGAGCCATCTATCGGGCTGCACCCACTGGACGTGCAGGTGCTTCTCGGCGTTTTTGAGGCGCTGATAAGCAACGGCGCGACCGTCGTTGTCATTGAGCACGACCTTGATGTTATCCGCAATGCGGACTATGTTATCGACATGGGACCCGGGGGCGGTGAAAGCGGAGGGACGATCGTTGCGACCGGAACCCCGCAGGAAATAAAGAGCAATGAAAACAGCATTACCGGACGGTACCTCTGAGCGGATTTCCGCAATAATAAATGCGGTAGCCTGTCTGCTGGAATTCTCTGTCATCCTCCGGGACTGCAAGCAGCCCGTCCCATAGTCCCTTACCGGGTCTAAGTCCGGGAGCGGGGCTGTCCGACATGATATTCCGCAGGAACTTTATTCGTTTGCAGCTTTCTTCTTGGAGATTACCACCGTGCGGCTACCAGATGTGCCCGGGCGGTGAGGTAGACAACACGCCGTTACCGTCGAAAAATCCATGTACTGTCTTGCTTTCCGTGCCGGTTATTTCTGCATAGATACTGCGCTCCGTGAACGGGTTTTCATCGGAAATCGCCATCGAATGCAGTTTTTGAGTAAGCAAGCGCCGACGGCTGAGGTAAAGGTATCGCCTCAGAAACGGCGGCATAAAATACACGTCGAATATCTATACTCTCATTGAAACCGCGGACGATATCGTGAAGCGTATGCAGACGCCCGATATGTGGTTGTGAAACTATGCCCTCGGTGCAGATATCGACCTTAATTGAAATGCCTGATGACGGCTACGTTGGACTGTTCGGCTTGAACGGCGTTATTATCGCCGACATTTTCGTTGAAAACCAACTATAAAACTATCAGCGCTGACGACTGGCAGGAATACACCCTCATCAGCGACGAGAACGAGTTTATTACGATAACCCCCGCAAATGCGGGAGCGTCTGAGGGATATATAATCCCGCCAAAGTCCGAAACGACCGTTCACTCGGTTGTTTCGGACTTTTTTTCTGCGTCGGACGAAATCTGCCCGACACCGTTAAAGTAAACCTCAATGTCCTGTCGGCGTTTACCGTCAACCTTAACGGCTTGATGAACGGTCACTTTGTCGATGAACTCGTTGAGGATTTGCGGTGTAAGTTCAGTGATTTGCGAGTATTTCCTTACCAAGTCGATAAACTTTGTCGTATCCGTTTTCTTAGCTTCAAGAGCCACCAGCTCCTTTTGAGCCACTTTCAAGGCGGCGCTCTGTTCTTCCTGCTCTGCTATGTACTTTGCCGAGAGCTTTGTGAACATTTCAGCGGTTATTTGCCCTGCAACCTTGTCCTCATATAGCTGAGAGATTATGCTGTCGATTTGTTCAATGCGCCGTTTAGCCGCGTCAGCAGTTTTCTTTAGCGAGTTTGTCTGTTTCAACTGTTCAGCTGTTCCTCGTTCCATGATCTGGCGAACGAATTCGTCCTCGTATTCTGAAACAAACTTCATTACATCATTTATCTGACGTATCAGAATCTGCTCCACAACGTCCGCCCTAATGTGATGTCCCGTGCATGAATGTGTACGCTTACGGTAGCCAGAACAGCAATAGTATTCAGCCTGCTCGGGCGGCTTAACGTAGTACAGTTTCCTCCCACAGTCAGCACAGAAAAGATGCCCCGACAAAACCGGTATCTGGTGGTTATGCTTTACATTACGCCGTCGTCCTTGCCGGATCTTCTGAACTAGCTCCCAAGTTTCACGTTCGATTATCGCCTCATGAGTGTTCGGGACTATTTGCCATTCCTCCGGTGATAAATCAATACGTTTCTTGATTTTGAAAGATTTCTTTGTCGTTTTGCCGTTCACCGTATCGCCAGCATAGCAGCGATTTGTAAGAATTCGAGAAACCGTATCGCTGTTCCAAAAGTATTTTGTTTCCTCATTGAAATTACGATTAACGATTCCGTTGACAGACTTGTAAACCGTTGGAATTAAAACTTTTCTCGCACAAAGAATATTTGCTATCTGGTTCATTTTCAGCCCTTGTAAACAAAGCTGAAATATTTCACGAACGACATCGGCGGATTCTTCGTCAATTATCCATTGCTTTGGATTATCGGGATTCTTGATATAACCGTAAGGCACATTTGAAGTAAGATGTTCGCCAGCCCGTGCCCTTGCCCGATTGACCGCCTTGATTTTCTTGCTTGTGTCTTTCGCATACCATTCGTTCATGATATTCTTGAACGGAATAAAGTCGTTGTCGCCGTTTGCACTGTCATAGCTGTCGTTAATTGCGATGAAACGGACATTATTCTGCGGAAATAATATTTCCGTGTACATACCCACTTGAATGTAATCTCTTCCGAAACGGCTCATATCCTTGACTATAACCGTTTTGACCTCGCCATTCTGAACATCGTTCAGCATAGCCTTGAAACCGTCGCGCTCAAATGTCGTTCCGGATATTCCGTCATCAACGTAAAATCTGGTGTTGAAAAAGCCTTTTTCGTCAGCATATTGTGTAAGCAGTTTCTTCTGATTTTCAATCGAGAGGCTCTCGCCCTCGTTATCATCATCGCAGCTAAGCCGGCAATAGAGTGCGGTGACTGCACCACTTTCGGTTATTGCGCTGTTCAAGTTCATAAATGTCCTCCTCCCGCCGCTTGAACAAACGCAGACCTTACCTTATTTATATTATAACATGGCTGGGAGGGTTTGTTCATAGATTTTCTAACTTTTTTGCTTTAAAGTGCCGAAAAGAATTTTTTTAACCGTTTTCTTTACAAATTCTGGTGAAACGTTCTTGGCATTGGTTTTCACAACGTATGCGGTGTTGCCAATAACGACTTCCTCCATGCTCATTTCGCTGTTTGGCTTACAAATTTCCATTGAAAGCTCCTTTCTCGCTTATAATTTACTTACATAAACCAATGTCGTTACCATTGGCTTATGTAAGCAGACTACAATCTAAAACAGGTCGGACATTCCGTTTTCTGCGTACAGTCCGACCTATTTTTCTGACTATATTTCTCAAAGCAAACTGCGAGTAGTTACGCATTCGCACATAGGACTCTCACCTCTGCCCATTCCTGTGGGCGAATAACCCTGCGGGTTACTCTGCCGTCACCGGAAGTATCATTATATTGCAGGCTGCAAATGCGCTCGTTCCTTTAAGGACGCCCTATGCGTTTAGGGCGCCTGCGAACCGTCGGCAGGTGACATGGGATCTTTTATTCTCGCGCAAAAAATAGGTGGTCACGGATAATGAGATACCGCGTCAGATCGATAGCAGGAATGTCTTGGCGCTTGTCTGTCAGAAACAGCACAGCACTGCAACTTATGTGTCTGCTTTGCTATTCAGTTTTCAATGAGCTTTCACAAGCATTCATGCCTGTACTTTAATAATATCATAAATCCGCTCTGAGAAATCCCGATTATCAGGAATGGGGTTTCGTATTACAGTAATTTTATAACATTTCAAAGTTTTATTTTGTTTCGCGGGTGCTTTACAGATAAAATTTCCTTCTGCTTTGCCATGGCAACATGAGTGTAGATCTGTGTTGTAGTAATGGAGCTATGCCCGAGTATTCTTTGAATATAACGGATATCCACGTCCTCTTCAAGTAGTAAGGTTGCAAATGAATGCCTGAACATATGCGGAGTAATGTGGCGTTCGTACCCAATGGACGTAACGTAGCGGTTTATCATTGTTCGTACCGACTGCTCAGACAGGCGATGTTTCAGCTTATTAACAAAGAAAAATCCCGCGCAGGAAATATCGTCTTGAAAAGCGGCAAAATAGTTGCTGAGCGCTTTCAGAACATCTGGGTTTTCAATCTGGATTATTCGTTCTTTTGAGCCTTTGCCGAAAATTTTCAGTGTATGGTTTTCCAGGTCTATTGCGTCGGGGGTAAGGGTGCATATTTCTGATACTCTAGCTCCGGTAGCAAAAAGAGTTTCAAGCACGGCAACATCGCGGAGGGTGCATTTTCTAGAATATTCAGTCCGACAGCGCTTCATTGAGCCGTATGCCGAAGCTAGAATTGCACTGATTATATTGAACGGGATCGTTTTAGGAAGCATTATAGGTTCGCGAAACGACGTGTCGATTTTATCGAATGGGTTTCTGTCTATGATGTCCTGCACCATAAGGTAATGTGTGAACGCTTTCAGCGCAGCAATTTTCCGCTTTGCCGTTTTGGGTTTGAACTGCTTATGAAGTTGAGTTATGTACTTCTTGATATGCTCACGGTCATATTTGTTCTGGGTGAATTCAGCAAATTGCTGAAGGTCTATCTGGTACGCTTTTGTTGTTTTGGGGCTAAGGGTTTTCTGATCAATACAGTATGCGAGATATGTGCTGATAGCTTCTTGTAGAATCATGGTTTTTCTCCTTTTGTTTTTATATCAACATTATACCCTTTCATAAATTGTTTGTCGAATTGCACATATTCAAAATGTCAGTTTGTGCATAATGACGTATTTTGGGTGTTAATATTGAAATTACACTGGGTTAGGAGTATAATGATTGTATAAGGTTATAAGCAGATAATATTAAATTATCGGAGGTAGACAAATGGACATAGTAGTATTTAAATCCACAATGAATGATGCGGTATGCGATTTTCTTTTAAAAGCATTTAATGAAAACAGAAGAAAAATAGATTTTAAAACTAAAGACTCGGATTTGTTAGACATTCAATCAAACTATCAGGAAAATGGAGAATTCTGGTGTGCAATTGATTGGAAAGGCGATATAATTGGTACAATTGGGCTTCGAAAATTATCAGATTGCTATGAAATAAGAAGATTTTTTGTTAATAAGAAAAACCAGGGCAAGAACATTGGGACAGAATTACTTAATACATTAATAGAATATGCAATAAGTAT
>ENA-OZUP01000189-OZUP01000189.1-human-gut-metagenome-genome-assembly--contig:-NODE-189-length-15794-cov-3.934685_pt1 | contig 15794 bp, 14 predicted proteins | sample MGYA00243436_ERZ654027 | MGnify/ENA primary metagenome ERZ654027 (study PRJEB26926, sample SAMN06164567) | human gut metagenome | biome: ENVO:00009003; feature: ENVO:2100002; material: ENVO:00002003...
GCTCAGTGTCTCGTGGGCTCGGAGATGTGTATAAGAGACAGCCACTGCATCATCCCAGTCATCATAGACTTCTTATAATACTCTGTAGCAGAATCAACATCAGGAAGCTTGGGCATGTTCAGGAAAAATGCAGACAGCATTGCACAATTTACTATATTCATCTTGAATCTGTCCGCTTTTTCAAACTCCGGCAGCTTCTCTATGACTGCTCTGTACTTTTTCTTTGCCTCAGCCGTTATCCTTCTGCTTTCCTGCTCATCATACTTAAGAACATCCGTAAGATTTCTTTTAAAGGATTTGCTGAATATAATCCACATTGCCATTGGCATACCTGCGTACTTCATATAATACATCCTGATAAATTTCTAATGAATTATTCCTCAAATACCGGATATTTCTTCTTATCAGCCTCCGTTATTTTACGGATTACCTTACATGGGTTGCCGGCTGCAATCACACCATCCGGGATATCTTTATTCACAACACTTCCCGCGCCTATAATCGTATTGCTTCCTATAGTCACGCCCGGCAATACGGATACATTGGTTCCAATCCAGACATTGTCTCCTACCGTAATAGGCAGGGCGATTTCCAAGCCGCGGTTTCTCTGCTCACTGTCTATTGCATGCCCCGCTGTAGAAAACACACAATTCGGAGCAATAAATACATTATCTCCGAAAGTTACCTTTGTGCAGTCAAGTATGGTAACATTATGATTTGTATAAAAGTTTTCGCCTATCGAAACATTAACTCCGTAATCACAATAGAACGGTGCTGTAATAACAGGTGTTCCTTTTATGTTTCCTATAATCTGTTGCAGCAGTTCCTGCTGCTTTGCGATATCTGACGGTCTGCAATTATTAAATTCATAACACAGATCGGCGCATCTCGTTCTTGCCTCTATAATTTCCTTATCATAATTGGCATCATACAGATATCCGTTCTGAGCCTTCTCCCATTCAGTCATTATTGTACTTCCTCAAGCAGCCTGTCTATCTCCTGCCAGCCACTGCATCTTACAAACCTGTCATCAGGCAGCTCTGCCTGCCTGTTCCACGGCCGGTCAAAAACCGCTACCTTACATTTGTCAAAGTGCATAACATGTTCAAAGGCAGCAGGTGAATCCTCCACCGCAAAATCAAATGTCATGCTGTAAAGCTGTTCCAGTGTCATATTGTATGTATAATCCTGTTTGAACATTTCACGTCCGTATTTGTCCACGCAATAAAGCGGAATACGCTCAAGATTGTGCTCATCAAGCCACTGCCTTGACGGTTTGTATGCATCGAAAGGTCTTCCCGTAATCACAAAGACCTCATGCCCTTCATCCACCCACTTATTAATTGTCTCTGACGCTCCCGTGGTCTCCTCATAACTTAGCAGATTGTCAGGAATATGCCCTGCCTTCATCAATTCATCATACTGCCTGTCACTTAAGTTAAATGATTTCTGAAGATTAAAAAACTGAACCTGCCGGTAAGGTACATCAATTCCGAACATTTCCCCGGCAATCTTCGTGAAATAAAGAGCTGTCTCACATATTACATCATCAAAATCTATATATATCTTCATTGTGTCTCCTAATAGTGTATACCATACACCAGCGCATTACATATCGCCGCCGCAACATTACTTCCGCCCTTACGCCCCAGGTTCACGATATGCGGGACATCACTCTGTATGATAAGCTCCTTGGCTGCCTCCACATTAACAAAGCCTACAGGAACACCAATTATGAAAGCAGGCGTGAATACTCCCTCCTGCATCATCTCATGCAGACTTATGAGCGCCGTAGGTGCGTTGCCGATTGCAAATATCACCGGTCTGTGAAGGGCTGCTGCCCGCTCCATGCTTACCGTTGCTCTGGTAACCCCACGGCTTTTTGCCTCCGCCGCCACATCTTCATCCGCCATAAAGCAATGTACCTCTCCTCCATATCCGGCAAGGCGTTTCTTGTTAATTCCCGCCTTTGCCATGTTGGTATCAGTAACTATGTGTGCGCCGTTCTTTATGAGATTTCTTGCCTTTTCGACTGCATTTTCCGAATATACAAGAGTATCCGCATAATCAAAATCGGCTGTCGTGTGAATAACCCTTTTCGTCACCGGCTCCTGCACCGCATCGAGGACTATTCCACGCTGCTCAAGCTCTCTGCCTATAATTTCAAAGCTGCGCTTTTCTATCTCATCCGGTCTGACATATTCTATCTGTGTATTCATGTAAAGCTCCTTAAAATGTTATTAATTGAGATACTTTATATTCTCCCCTGTCACAAGCGGATACTTCACTATATCTGTGCCATCAAGATTCTCTTTATGCATATCGACTGCCGTTATCTGATGATTCTCATATGTTGTGTAGTAATATATGCCCTTGTCCGCATTACAGCATGATGTGTAGAGCGTTATCTCGTACTTGCCGTCTGCCACTTCACAACAGCCTCTCTGCTGGTCTACGCTGTTAAGAATATGGAAGAACTGGCTTACGCTCTCATTCTCGGATGTTCCTGACTTAGAGTTCATCTTTACAAATGCCACTCTTGCAAATCGTGATTCTGACGAAAGGTCTCCCGGAAGTCCGATAGCGCCCATACCACGGCTGTATGTGCAGAGTGAAAGCCTGTCCGAAAAATTACATTCCGGCTGCTTCGGAGAAAGCTTCATATAGTTATTGAGCTGGAACATCTGCAATGGAAACGGTGGATTGTTGGTAAGCACTCCGACAGGATTATCGTACACATGAAGTCCGTCTGCCATCGACTCAACAGTTACAGCCTCATTCTTATCTGCAATTATCCAGTGAAGCTGCGCCGAAGGAAGCTGTTCGCTGAACGGTGTACCTACAAGATTCATTCCTGCAAGTTTCTGCCTTGCCTCACTTACACTGGCACACTGTGCAAGTATCCATGGGATGAATTCATACTGTGCAACATTCCAAACGCCATCCTTTACATCCGCATACACCGCGTTGCCTACAAAGTTAAGTCCTGCCATTCCAAGACCCTTTTCATTAATTGCATCATAATAAAGCGGATACGTCCCGGCTACATGAGCCATTCCGATTATCGCATAATGATTGTCGAGTTCTCCCATATGTCTGAATGTGAATTTGTAATTACGAGGTGTTATTGTTACATCATCCCCATATGAAAATTCATAATCAAGTGTTCTTCCAAAATAAAAATCTTCTGTCTTATACGTTGCTGCTGTACACATATCTGCCTCCCATTAATATGACTTAACACTCTTAAAATACTGAATCAGTATGTCTTTTATATAATTATATCGTCTGGCATAGGAATTTTCCACTCTTATAAGTTCAAAACCATGCCTGCGGCATATCTCGTTTTTCCTGGCATCTCTCTGCATGACGATATCATTTTCCTGATGTTCTTTGCCGTCCAGCTCTATTGCAAGAATAGGAATATCCGTACCCTTATATTCCTGCTCATATACAACAAAGTCAAATCTTCCGCTGTAAAACAGGTCACTATACTCAGTATTACCATCAAATACATGTGCAATACTTACTTCATGCTGCACAATGCATCTGCGGTTGGTATTAAGGACGTTATCCAGCGCATGATTAAGCGTAGTGAGAAATGCCGCCTCCGTCTGCGTGCTGTACGGCTTGATGCCGAGTGCCCTTGACGAATTCTCTCTTGCCGTAACCTGCGACTCTCCGTTACTCTTTACATAACTGACAAGCTCGTATATATCATCCTGACCTTCGCTGTGAAGCCTCTCAAGCTCACGGCTGTTGGACAGCACGATAAGCTGCTCCCTTGCCCTTGATGTTGCCACATTTATAAGCTCCCTGTTATTCTTAAGCCATTCATAAGTGCCCGGAGCTGTATTCGGTGTAAGTGCAAGCGAGAACAGCACAACATCCTTCTCATCTCCCTGAAACGCATGCACAGTTCCGCACGTAACATTACCGATGCCGTTTTTCTTAAGCTCCTCGTTAATCAGCTCCTTCTGGTTGGCAAACGGTGTTATTACTCCTATGCTTTTATCACTGTTTTTAAGCGCATACTTAACAATCTCCTCAGCCTCCCGCGGTGCCGTATTTCTGTAATATGACGCATCGTCCTCCACATCCATGAATAAAAGCGGCTTCTCCTGTGTACTTTTACTGTCTATCACAAGCTTGCCATTGTAATATTTTTTATTATTGAATTCTATTATCTTCCGGTTGCATCTGTAATGGTGGCTCAGAAGAATCTCCTCACTCACGGCATCGCATGCCAGATATGTCTTGTAGATTGAATTCTTAATGTAATCATATTCGTCCGTAATTCCGTAAGCCTTCCTGAGTGCCGCATTGTCGATAGGATTCAGCAGTATGACAGGACTTAGCTGCTGCGGATCACCTACAAGTGTAAGATTTCTGCCGCGGATAACCGGAATAAGTGACATTGCAATATTGCCCTGACTTGCCTCGTCCATTATCACCATATCAAAATATGTGCCGGGACTCCCAAGCTTATGTGCAGATATTGATGTCGTCGCTATTATTGGAAATATCTTCTGAAATTTTTTAAGATTTTCCTCTTTCTTAAGATAAGCATTGAACTGCTTTACCTTTTCAGCTTTATCATCACAGTATATTATCTTCAGCAGATCTTCATTCTTTGGCTCACTAAGCTTTTTGATATATCTGGCAGAGGTATAATAAAGATATTTTTTAAATTCATCCTCATCCTCCATGACAAGCTGCAAAGCCTCTTCGTCCGTTACCTCTCCTATATCTGCAAGTTTCTTTTTTACTGTCTGCAGCTGGACGCCATACAACTGCGTCTGAAATGCAAGATGCCTGTTAACCTCCATCAGCTTCTCTATTGCCTCTTCACGCTCCAGAAGCTCAAGCCTCTTCTCATGGCGGTGAAGAAGCGCCGTCAGCCGCTTTGTATTTTCAATCTTATCATCCCTGTTGCGCTCTAGTGTGCTGTCATATATTCTTATCGGATTGGTCTGCTCATACAGCCTTTTCATATCGTCAAGCGCCTTAAGCACCATCTCATCATTGCCAAGCCTTATAACCGGAAATGGAATCATGCCCTTGTTATGATACGCAATATTCTTTAATTTCTCGCATACGCCGTCTATCGGATGATTATTGTATGATGCAAAGAGCACCGTCTTATCATTAAAAAATGCAGTTACAAGCGTGTTAACAATTGTGTTGGTCTTGCCCGTTCCCGGCGGTCCCTGTATATATGCAAGCGGATATTTCATTGAATTATGTATTGCAAGGAGCTGGTCAAGATTAATCTTCCTGTCAAGAAGCGTTATCGGATAGTCCTTTCGCCTGTCTACCTGCTTTAGAAGTTCCCCAAAGAATGCCTTTATCGGAATCGTAACTTTGTCCTCGCGGTACATCTCACTGATCGCGGCATATTCCTCATGAAGATCCAATATGTTATTGCGCCCTATTGCAATAAGATAAGGCATATCGTCAACACCGTTTATCTGTGGATTGGAGGCAGTTATTCTGTCCTTAATAAGCTCCTCATTCCTGTCAAAATCCTTCAGCAGCTCATAATCGTCAGCATCCAGAAAACGATGAATGCTGCATTTGCTCTCAGGTCTGTCCTTATCCAGCACAAATTCTGTACATATCGTGACCTCTTCATCCTGACGCAGCGTTCTTGCGGCAACATCAAGCCTGATTTTCCTGTATGCAAGCACATACAGCCCTTTTGGCATATGAATACTTATTACATTTATCGCAAGCTGCTTTATATTGCGGTTCATTCCACCATGCTTTGCTGCATACTGAAAGTTATTTACAATCTGCCCGAACTGCCCTTCATTAAGCTTCATGCTTCCCGTCCACTCTCTGTCGAGATGGTCAATCAGTGCGTAGTCAGTCTTATAAGGCGTTGAATCAAGCCTGTTACAGTCTGCCAGATAATTAAGTATCTTAAGATTGGCTGCGTTATCAAATATACTCTTATACTTAGCCGGATTAATGCGGATATCCTCTATGAGCTTTTCGTTTATATCAAAATAAGAGCCATCAAGCACTGATGATGACAATATTGAGTCTATATAAATCTTAAGTTCTAAGGTTGTCAGCCTTGCGAGGTGCAGTCCCTGAACCTTCATTGACCTGTCACTTGTGTCAATGTTCATAATCCCTATCCAGTACTTTGTCACCTCATCCTGACCATTCCGGTATTCAATACTGAGCCACTTGCCCTCATGAATTGCACGGAATATATCGCGGCATACTGTATTCATGGCTGTCTCTCCTGATGTAATGGTGTCAGATAAATGCAATCATATATAGCGGCAGTGTGATTATTCCATCTTCGCTCACTCCTGCGTTGCCGTCAACAAACTTATACCCATAAGGGATATCTTTATTATTCTTTAAAAGCGCTTTTAGTGAATTAGCCCGCGTATTCCCGCTCTTTACCTCAATCGGTATAACTTTTCCGTCTTGTTGGATAATAACATCTATTTCTCTTTTAGTTGTCTCATTTTTATAAAAATATAACCGGTACCCTTTCTTAAAAAGAGCATCTGCTATTGCACATTCAAATATTCCGCCCTTTGTGCTGCCTGCCAAAGTATTTTCCACAATATGCTGTTTTAATGAAAAGTCCTTCATTGCCATAAGCAGTGATAAATCTGTTGTGTATGCCCTAAAAAAATCATCTCTGGAATAATCATCCAGATCAAATCTTACATCTGTCACAAGTCTGGATAAATGCACCATATCCGCACGAAGCAGCCACTCAATACTTGAATAATATTTTTGTGCTCTCCCGCCATGCTCGACTTCTTTATATTGAAATTTATGATTCTCTTTATCAAGCAACTGCTTTGCAACCGAAAGGTAACATTTTTCAGCTTTCACCTTCTCTTCGGCAGTTGCATAGTGTGCTATATCATACTGATATCCCTGTAACAGACTACGCTGCAGCCTGTCAACTTCCCTGAAATCCCTTGTATCTATATACTTCTGCACCACCTCCGGCATGCCGCCTGTTGCAATATACTGCCTGTAATAATTCATCATACTTGAATTAATTGCTTGCGGTATGACCGTCTTTGAAGCCATATATCTGCGCAGATTATCTATCATATCTTCTGCAATTCCCATCCCCCAAAGGAACTCTTCAAAATCCAAGCCATACATTCTCATATAATCAACATACCCAACAGGATAAGAAGATGCACGTTTATAATCAATTCCAAGAAGTGAACCTGATGCAATAACGTCAAACCTGTTGTCTATTGCCCAAAATTTAAGTGATGTTATTGCTTCCTGACACTCCTGTATCTCATCTAAAAAAATTAAAGTTTTCCCCGGTATTATTTTCTTTTCAGGAAAACGGAAACGCATAGCCATAACCATGTTTTCTACAGTGAGATCACCGGCAAAAATATCCACCGCTGAAATCATCTGCTTAAAATTTATTTCAACCAGTTCCTCATAATTTTCTTCTGCAAACCGCTCAATTATATATGTTTTCCCTGTTTGTCTCGCTCCCTGGACAACAAGGCATTTCTTCTCCTTGGTGTCAGCCCAACTTTTTATAAATGCTGTTGCTTTTCTTTTTAACATAAAACACGTCACCTCATATCAACAAATAAAATGCAGCAAACGTAATATATCAACATTTTGGAATGTTAAAATGTATTCTAAATCAACATTTTGGAATGTTAAAACATTTACTATGTCAACATTTTAGAAAATTATATCACCAATTAAAATACATTTAAAGTAGTCACTGCTCCCGGATGCTCATTTACAAATGCTTCTATCGCATCCATAAATCTCTGTCCGTATCGTTCATACTTGCCTGCTCCGACACCCGATACATCAAGCATTGCGTCCCTGTCCTTAGGAAGCCGGATGCACATGTCGGCAAGCGTCTTGTCGCTGAATACAATATACGGAGGGACTGACTCTTCCCTCGCAATCTCAAGTCTTAGCTGTCTCAGCTTTTCAAACAGCTCATAGCCTGCTGCCGTAAGTGAATCCTTGCTGCCACGCGCCTTACTGCCGGAAGACTTTCCTGCTTCGCGTCTTCCTGTCCTTCCTGTTCTGCCTCTGCGTTCGCCCCTTGTGTCATAATAAAGCTGCTCAGGAGTCTTCTCATGCTTTCTTATGACCACTCTTGCAGCTTCGCTGCGAAGAGACTCTATATTTCCAATTCTCAGGACACTGTACTGCTCCTGTGTCTGATAAATGTATCCCAGCTGTATCATCCGGCTTATGAGCAACCTAATATCGGCCTCACTCATATCCTTAAGCGCGCCATATGACCTGTACCCGGTTGTTCCAAGCTCTCTGAGTCTTGCACGGTCAGCCCCCATAAGTGTTCCGATAACTATTGTAAGTCCGTACCGTCCATGCGTCTCGGCAATACAGTTGATAACCCATCTTGCTTCATCCGTCATATCATACTCTGTGTAAGCCTGATTGCAGTTTCCGCAATTATTGCACGGTTCACCCGTATTTTCCCCAAAATACCGCAATATATAATTGCGCAGGCATTCCGTTGTCCGGCAGTAATTCTCCATAATACGCAGCCTGTACATATCACGCTGCTTTATCAGTTCAATGTCTTCAATATCCGTATCGCTGAAATCCTTACTATCAAGAAGCATCCTGTTTATTACGACATCCTGCGGTGAAAACAGAAGAATACATTCAGCAGGCTCTCCGTCCCTTCCCGCTCTTCCGGCTTCCTGATAGTAGTTTTCCATACTCTGCGGCATATTATAGTGGATTACAAACCGCACATCAGGTTTGTCTATACCCATTCCGAATGCGTTGGTCGCAACAATTACATCAACCCTGTCATATATAAAATCATCCTGATTATTCTTTCTTTGCTCCGTGCCAAGCCCGGCATGATATTCCGAAGCCCGTATTCCTTCACTCTTCAGAAGCTCACATACTGTATCCGTGTTCTTCCTTGTAGCACAGTATATTATTCCGCTCTGGTCCGGATGTTCCTTTATATAATCAACGATAAATGCATCCTTTTTCCTTACCTGTTCAACTCTGTAATAAAGATTCTGCCTGTCAAAGCCTGTTATGACAACTTTTGGAGCATTAAGATTAAGTATGCACAGAATGTCATCCTTTACTTCCTTTGTCGCCGTTGCTGTAAATGCGCTGACAACAGGACGCTTCGGCAATCCATTTACAAAATCAAGTATTTTAAGATATGCCGGCCTGAAATCCTGCCCCCACTGTGATATACAGTGTGCCTCATCAATCGTCACCATTGATATATGAGCACTCCTTGCAAATGCATTGAACTCATATCCGCCAAGCCTCTCCGGCGCAACATATATTATCTTATATGTTCCCTGGGAAGCGAGAAAAAGCGCTTTGGATATCTGGCTCTCCGTAAGTGAAGAGTTAATATATGCCGCATGAACTCCCGCCTTATTCAGTGCCTTAACCTGATCCTGCATAAGCGATATCAGTGGTGACACAACAATGGTTATTCCATCAAGCATCAGCGCAGGAATCTGATAGCAAATGGACTTGCCTGCTCCTGTCGGCATTATTGCGAGCACATCACGGCCTTCAAGAATTGCATTCACCACTTCCTCCTGTCCGCCTCTGAAGGAATCATATCCAAAATAATGTTTCAGGGTTGATTTTGCGTCCATTGATAACATAGTTATAACTGTAACCTTTCTTTATATAATTTCTTAAAAATTTTTCTCCTGACGCATCTTTTCGGCATCCCTGATTGACTGCTTTGCTTTAAGTTAAACATTAAAGATTACCATTTATGTACCTGATATTTTACTGATTTCTCACATACTTTGTGTTATATCCATGGTTCTCTGCAGGACGCAGGTCATTCGGATACATCGTGTCTGAATAGATATTCTCCTGAAGTTCACGGACAAGCTGGAATACTTTTTCATATTCTTCTATGTTGGCTATATTCATGCCCGCATGTCCATGGCACTCACTTACGACATCCCCTGTATGGCATATTCTGTCAAACACGCCAAGGTTGAGTGAAACATGTGACAAATCCGTAAATGGCTTCATCTCAACTCTCTTTGATATTATGCCGGTCTGTATGTATATTCCCTTATCAGTAATCAGATATTCCGTATTCTTAGCTTTCATTGCAGAAGTTATCACACCTCCAAGATAAAGCCATACAGGCATGAGATGCAGAAGGAAAAACGGCACCAGTATAAATGCCATTGAGTCACCGAATCCTCCGCCAAAAGCTGACAATCCTATAAATCCTGCATCAAATGCAAGCCAGATTAATGCAAAAGGAAGCATTGGATTAAATATTGCCTCCAGCACCGACACTTTCACTGACTTCTTGCCATTCCACAACACCGCCTCGCCGCGGCTTATCTGATCCCTTAAATTCATTTTTTCTCTCCTATTCTTATTCTGCCGGTGTACAAAATGGTATACATCGGTCCGATTAATATTATACAAATTACATTATACACCAAAAAAATTTATTTTTGTATATTAATCCACAATCTGAGTCTTAATCTGCGCCTTAATTTATCACTTTTTACCACGCACACGTGTTGAAACCACTGATGTAAGCGGAACCATATTTATATCAACCGTTCCATCACACTTCAAAGTAATCAGCGTTCCTCCTCTCTGTACATGCTGCCTGTCTATACCTCTATATCCCAGACAGTCAATCGACATGCCGTACGTAAGCTGTATCCCCTTATATATCAGTGACAGCGTATTAAGATGGTCATGACCGCAGAACATCCATTTTATCACGCCATTCTTTACCGCCTCTTCAAAAAAATGTCCTTCTCTGTTGGATATTCCAAAATACCCGTCCTTTTCTCCGATGCTCCCATGGCAGTATATAACACTCCTGTCCCCAAGCTTCATCTTCTCGTAAGCTTCCTTGAATTCGCGTGGAGGCATATGAAAAAAAGCCATGGCTCTTATATTCTTATTAACTGCCTTGAATTCATCCAGTCTGTCCATACACCACTTTGTCTGGTCATCATGTATGCAGTCAAAGCCACTGAAGAACCATCCGTCACCATACATGTTGGAATCAAGCATAACAAGTGGCATGCGGGCATTTCCGAAGTCATCTGTAAGATTAATGATGAAGTTGCCAGTTCCTGATATGTCCGCAATTCCTTTGGAGAAAATGCAGTATCTGCCCTTCATAAATATATCAGCAAGCTCATCCTTGCCGCACACCGCCCCCATCTCACAGTCATGATTGCCGAATACCATAGTATACGGGACTTCAAATCCGTCCATGAACTTAATGAAACGCTCTGCCTCACGGCGGTTGTTCATTGTTCCGCTTTTTGGGAAAAACGGAAATATGGAATCCCCCGTAAGCACAATCAGATCAGGGCGTGCTTTTTTAATTATAGTGCGCACAGCATCCTGTGCCATTCGGTCTTTTCTGCCCGAGAATATTCCATATCCCAGATGCAGGTCTGTAAGCTGCAGTATCCGGTAATCCCTGTCAGCAGGAATCTCAAGGCTGAACGTATCTTCATTATCCTGTCTGAATTGTTCAGATGAAAACATACTAATCCTCCATTCTACAGGCACAAAACATTAATTCCCAGCTGACCTAGCTGAGCGGAATCAAGGCTCCGACTGCTGATATTATTGTTGATATTACCATAAGTATCTGAAACGGCTTCGTTCCTATCACACCGCATATAGGACTGCTTCCCGCCCTTCTGCGTGATTTGCCGTATGTAATAACAAGCATTATACTTACAAGGACAACTACTCCGCTCATTATTCTTGTAAGAATGATAAAACTGTTCACACCAAATATTGCAAACAGAATACATGGCAGCGTTGCAAGAACCCAGCTTAATCTGTTGCCAATGCCGGTCTGCTCATGCACTACATCCCTGAGTGCAAGCGTATTGGACCAGAATGTTGTAAGCAGTGCAAATAATGAAAATATTCCCGCAAGCACAACAGCCCATGGCCCTATGCTTTCTCCAAGCTGCATATAAGCAAGCTCCTTATCCGGGCTTCCTTTTGTTCCGAGCAGTACTGTCGCCGTAACAACAAGTACAAAAAGTGATGACAGGGCAAATCCTACGAATATGGATTTCCTTATGCGCGGCGCATCTCCACCAAGCCCCTTCACGACCTGTATTACAGCCTGGTTGGCCGATGTTGCGAATACGACCATACTATAAAGCGCAATCAGGTTGTTCCAGTGAAATTCTGCCCTGTACAGACTGTTAAGCGGATGCATGAAGGTTGCTGCCGTCATTATTCCCACTATTCCAAAAAGCACCATAATTGCATATTTTTGTGCTATTCCCACAGCCTTCATGCCAATAAACACAACCACACCTGCAATCACATAATACAGTATCTGTGCCAATTCCAAAGGCATATTGAACCAGTTTACAAATATCTGTGCGCCGCCATTTATATTGCCGCTTATTCCCGTCATGATAGCAAGCCCGTATACCACAAATACTATCCAGCTGAACACCTTTTTCATCTTCCCGTGAAAAAGTTCTCCTTCAAAGCTCTTAACCAGCTGTACGCCGCCGTTATTAAGCGACAGCTCTGCTATTATAAGGTGAAGGATTACATTTACCGCATATGCAATCAGAACCATCCATACTACATCAAGAAGACTGTTCTTAGTTGCCAGATACGGCACAGCTATAATTCCCGTTCCTATGCTGTTGCCCATTATCATACTTACCGATTCTGCCATCGTAAGCTTAGCTTCTGATCCTGATATTCCTGTGCCTGTCATAACTGCCTCCGTTTAATACATATATTGTCATCACTGTCACCTTGAGGTTTTTGCATATCTATATTATAATCTAATAACTGCCGCTTTGCATCATGCAAATGGTGCTGTAAGAGCAATTTACACTAAAATATTCACATTAAAATGGAGAGATATCACATGAAGAAAAATTCTTTTATGACAAGCCTGCCTGTTAAGCTGCTAGCAGCCGTTATTACCGGCATCCTGCTCGGTCAGCTTCTTGGCACAACAGACGGATCCGTAATCACAGCATCAGTACTAAATATAGTTGTCACGTTAAAATTTATACTGAATCAGATTATTAACTTCTGTATTCCACTGATAATCATAGCATTTATCGCCCCGTCTATTACACAGATGGGCAAAAATGCTTCAAAGCTTCTGATAATCGCTGTATGTATTGCATATGCATCATCCGTGGGTGCAGCATTTTTTGCAACAGGTGCGGGCTATATTCTGATTCCGCATCTTTCAATCACGCCTATCGTTGACGGCTTAAAGGAGCTTCCGGAAGCCGTATTTGAATTATCAATACCTCAGATAATGCCCGTAATGAGTGCTCTCGTATTCTCAGTAATGATCGGTCTCGGAGCTGCATGGACAAAAGCAGAATTAATAACTAATATTCTTGAGGAATTTCAGAAGATTGTTCTTCAGATTGTTTCAAAGATAATGATTCCTATTCTCCCGTTTTTCATAGGACTCACTTTCTGTGGGCTTTCATATGAAGGGTCAATTACAAGACAGCTTCCTGTATTTATCAAGATTGTAATTATTGTACTGGCAGGACATTATATCTGGATGGCTCTTCTCTATACAATTGCAGGTATATATTCTAAGAAAAATCCGCTTGACGTAATACGCCACTACGGCCCCGCATACCTTACAGCAATTGGTACAATGTCATCCGCTGCCACTCTGGCTGTTGCTCTTCAGTGTGCAGGCAGGGCTGAACCGCTTCGTAAGGATATGGTCTCTTTTGGAATACCTTTATTCTCAAACATACATCTTTGCGGCTCGGTTCTCACAGAGGTGTTCTTCTGCATGACTGTATCAAAGATTCTGTATGGCTCTATTCCGTCAGCCGGAACGATGATTCTTTTCTGTGTACTGCTTGGTATATTTGCAATCGGAGCTCCAGGTGTTCCGGGCGGTACTGTAATGGCATCACTCGGTCTTATAACCGGTGTCCTTGGCTTCACAGATGTCGGAACTGCACTCATGCTCACTATCTTTGCACTTCAGGACAGCTTCGGAACTGCCTGCAATGTAACTGGTGACGGCGCACTCACACTGATTCTTACAGGTTATGTTGAACGTCACAAAATCAGTGAAAGTCACAGTACTTTTTAAGCTCTGCTTTTAAATACTCATATCTGAGGCGTTTTTCACTGGATTACTATATAAATGTTATGGTATGCTTATAGATATAAAAACTACGCACGTATGTGCAGAAATGAGGATTTTATGCCATTTATCAATTCAAAAATAAGTACTCCCGTCACTGCTGAACAGGAAAACGAAATCAAATCACGCCTTGGCAAGGCTATCCAGACCATTCCCGGCAAATCCGAAAGCTGGCTGATGCTCGGCTTTGAGCCTGAATACAGGCTGTATTTCCGCGGAAGCAACGCTGAGCCTATGGCAATGGTTGAAGTAAGCGTATACGGAAGTGAGAATCCTTCTGCATTTGAAAAGCTTACAGCCCAGATATGCGACATTTTCAATGATGTTCTCGGAATTGCACCGGACCATATATATGTAAAATATCAGGCCGTTTCCAACTGGGGCTGGAATGGCAGCAACTTCTAAATATTATCTTATGTCATTCTACGTCAACGCCATCGTATGGCCGCATTGACATCTTAAGAACATGTATCCTGCCTTCGGCATCATAGTTAAAATAAATATCTATGTTGCCGAAGTCATCATACCTGCCGCCCTCAATGCTGCCAAAACCGTGAGTCGCGACAATGCATGCATGTCCGTCAATATTATCTGTACGCAGTTTGTGTATTCCCCACGGAGTTGTCTGTGCAACCTGCTCACCCGGACTGTACTTTTCACCATTCAGTACTGCATCCGCATACTTATACATCAATTCAAATCCTTTATTATCTTTGTATTTATCAAGTATCTCCTGATAATGTCTTGTTGTATCAGCCCTGATAACTTCAACATTATCAAAGCCCTCACAAATAATATCAATTATTGCAGGACTCTCCTTCCCTGCATATCCGCGAATCGGAAATGCGTTCGTTCCGTCTGCGCTTGTATTCTGAAGTTCTTTCCATTCATCACCTTCACCGGCTGCTTCCTTTTTCAGGACAACATACTCCTCTAACGGCATAGAATTAACACGCGGTGATACCATGATAAATATCTCGTTTTCCCCGTCATCATCAATATCAATACATTCTGCCTTAAAGCTGCACATCAGCCGGTTATATCCAATATAAACCGGAGCATCATTAAGCATAAGTGTCCAGCGAAGGTTATATTCATCTTCCCAGAGCGGTCCTTTTGCCGCTGCCCCTTCAGCAATTATTGCGTCCTGCATTCCATTGTTGTCTATATCACCAAGAGATATCGTGTCTGTTGTTACGCCTGTGTCTGCCGTGGATTTTCCTGGCAGAACCGAATGCGTCACATCGCTTACAGCCACGGATGTTGCAGCTTCTGTAATATAAGTGCTCTCAGTTGCAGACCATGTGTCTGATTCTGCGGGATGTCTGGTGGAATCAGATAGGGATGCGGTTATTGCTACTGCTGTTATTATTACTGCTGCTGTCAATGTTAGTATGCAGAGCTTTATTATTGGGGTTCTTTGGGTTTTGTGGGATTTCTTCATATTATTTATCATTCCTCATTTCCGGGATATTCTTGCGCATATTGGGGATGTGTCAAGTACACACAGGCATAAAGCTCGCAGGTGAATCTCTTTGTTTTTAGGATATCATCCTGAGTTGGGATTTTCAATGGAATAGAGATTTTAGAAATGCTCTAAATACGGTTGTAC
>ENA-OZUP01000192-OZUP01000192.1-human-gut-metagenome-genome-assembly--contig:-NODE-192-length-15676-cov-7.481531_pt1 | contig 15676 bp, 14 predicted proteins | sample MGYA00243436_ERZ654027 | MGnify/ENA primary metagenome ERZ654027 (study PRJEB26926, sample SAMN06164567) | human gut metagenome | biome: ENVO:00009003; feature: ENVO:2100002; material: ENVO:00002003...
CGTGAAAGCAGGCTCAGAGCCGCAGAGATAGCGCGGGAATTCGCGGAGATAGACCGGGAGCGCATACGCCCGCTTGCGGCGATAGCTTCCGGGAGTGCCACAGACGAGGACAGAAACAGGCTCGCTGGGCTGGAAACCAGGGCAGCCGCGCTCCGCAAGGAACTTGCGGGACTGGAGGTTTAAATGGACAACAGCATTATAGTCGCCCTTATTGGCGCAGCCGTGACCGTCGGAAACGTACTGTTTACAACGGTGGCGACGCGTAAGCAGAAGCGCAACGAGCGCACGGAGCAGCTTGAAGCAGGCGTGCAGTGTCTGCTGAGAGCCGAGATAATCCGGTCGCATGAGAAGTATACCGAGCGCGGGAAGTGTCCCATATACGCCCGGGAAGCGCTCACGAGGGCGTACAAGGCTTATCATGCTCTTGGTGGCAACGATGTCGCCACCGACCTTTACAACGAACTTATGGAATTACCGAATAACTGAGGAGGTTTACTATGAACAAAATTGACTGGAAGAGAAAGCTCACATCGCGTAAATGGTGGGTATCCGTCGCGGCGCTGGTGTCGGGACTTATCCTGGCGTTCGGTGGCGGCGACGAGGTCGCGACTACAGTCAGCGGCTGTATTATGGCGACGGCGGCTGTTGTAGGTTACACCATCGGCGAGGGACTTGCGGACAGCTCCCACAAGGAGAACGACGATGGCTAAGTATGCAGGTGTTGACCTCTCATACGCGCAGACTGGCGTTGACTATAAGGCGCTCAGCAAAGCCAAAATCCAGGTCAAACCGCTGAAATTTGTAATGCTGCGTATCGGGCATGGACTGAAAAAGGACACCATGTTTGAAGAGCATTACAAAGGCTGCAAGGCTGCCGGAATAAAAGTCGGCGTGTATCACTGGAGTTACGCGACCACTGCTGCGGAAGCGCGAATGGAAGCAAACTGGGTGATTGAGCAGCTGCGTGGACTTGACATTGATTACCCTGTCACAATGGATTTTGAGGATACCGCCAACGTACTTAACAAGGGACTTGCGCGCGAACAGTACACCAATATCGTTCGCGCTTACCTCTCGACAATAAAAACTGCCGGGTACTATCCGCTGCTTTACACTGGCAAATATATCCTCGAAAACAACCTTTGCGGCGAAATCCTCAGCGAGTACGACCTATGGCTTGCGCAGTACACATCAGATGGCTATCAGGCACGGCTGGGGCAGACCATGTGGCAGTTTACTGTTGCCGGGCACCCGCAGTGGGATTACTCACGCCAGGGCAGCGTTGCAGGAGTTAAGGGACAGTGCGACTGCAACTGGAGTTATGTAGGGTATGCTGCGAAAATCAAGAAACTCGGGCTGAACAAGCCAAAGACTTATTACAAGGTTAGCGCGGAAAAGACCGTTGAAAAGTCGGAACTTGCCAAAGTGCAGGCGCAGCTTAAAGCGCTCGGCTTTGATGTTACTGTAAAAGAAGAATAAACTTATCCCCGGGACGCGTAACCTCGGGGATTTCTCTGTTATCTGCTGTTGTCTAGGTGTTGTCTTTTGTGTTCAAATCGTTGGCATTTTCGGTCATTTGATTGACATTACAAGTCAAATGGTTGACATTTACAAATCAAAGAAAACGGCTTAACAATGCGGGTTCGCACGGTTAAGCCTAATTTTCTATGGCGGAGAGGAAGGGATTCGAACCCTTGTGGAGTTGCCCCCAAACGGTTTTCAAGACCGCCTCGTTATGACCGCTTCGATACCTCTCCAAAAAAAATGGAGCTGCTAATCGGAGTCGAACCGATGACCTCATCCTTACCAAGGATGTGCTCTACCAACTGAGCCATAGCAGCATCTCATTTTTTTATTTCATCAGGTTTTTGAGTTTTTATCTCTTGTCCCTGACGACTATATTATTATAGCACAGGAAGTCTGATTTGTCAATAGTTTTTTCAAAAAAAATCGAAATTTTTTGAATTTTTTCTCGGGTAGAGCAGATGGCTCTGCTATGCGGAATTCCCACTATAATAAATGCAGGTAAAGGATAAAAAATGCTATGAAATCAAAAACCTCCGCAATTTTTTGCGGAGGCTGAAATTATTCGCTTGCGGCGATGTCTTCAATTATCGCACGAATTTCATCGCGACCTTCACCGGTCTGGGCAGAAAATTCGATGATCGTGATATCCTCGGCGCAGGGGAGTTCTTTCAGCAGGGAAGCCCGACGTTCCTCTCGCTGCTTTCTGGAAAGCTTATCGGCTTTCGTGAGCACAACCACGAACGGAATTTCGCTGTCTATCAGGAAGTTCACCATCATGACATCGTCAGCCGTGGGAGGGTGCCTGAAATCGATCAGCTGGAACACCAGCGCGAGCCAGCGGTCGTCGTGAAGATAACCCTCGATAAGCTCCCCCCAGCGGTCCTTTTCAGATTTCGCGACCTTTGCGTAGCCGTAGCCGGGCAGGTCAACAAAATACAGGTCCTCAAGGCTGTAGAAATTTATCGTCGCCGTTTTTCCCGGGACTGCGCTCACCCTCGCCAGCGACCTGCGATTGAATATCTTGTTGATGAGCGATGATTTGCCCACGTTGGAACGCCCCGAAAATGCGATCTCAGTGCGTTCCGCAGGGGGTATCTGCTTGAAACTGCCGTATGATGTGTAGAATTCAGCGTTGTTGTAGTTCATGTGTCACCTTAGTTTGCGGTCAGCGCCGGCACCTTTTCAGTTTCTTTCGTTTTGGGAGCGGAACGGCGCTTTAACGGAGCCGTTCCGCGGGGTTCGCAGTTCGGGAGGACGAGTGCAGTTTCGAGGACTGTGTTGATGTCCTCGGCAATGACGAATTTCAGATTGTTCTTGACTATATCGTCAAGCTCGTCGATATCCGGCTCATTTTCCTTGGGAATGCACACGGTCTTTACGCCGGCGCGGTAAGCCGCCATTGTTTTCTCTTTCAGACCGCCGATAGCAAGGACTTTTCCGCGCAGCGTTATCTCACCGGTCATTGCAACGTCGCGGCGCACAGGCGTGCCGGAAAGCGCGGAAACCAGCGCCGTAGTCAGCGTAACGCCCGCAGAGGGTCCGTCCTTGGGTACTGCGCCCTCGGGAGCGTGCACGTGGATATCCTTGTTCTTGTAGAATTCAGGGTCGATGTTATATTTCTTTGCAAGGGAACGCGTAAGGCTCACCGCGATTTTTGCGGACTCCTTCATCACGTCGCCCAGGCTTCCGGTGAATTCCGTCTTGCCGGTGCCGTCGAGCACGAGCACTTCCAGAGGCATCATTACGCCGCCAACGGAAGTCCACGCGAGGCCGTTGACCAGACCTACTTCATCGTGCGCCTCAAGGTGTTCGGGTAGGTATTTCTTCACACCGAGGAAATCAGTGATATTCTGGTCGGTGACGGTGATTTTCTTTTCACCGGTGAGCAGTTTCTTGGCAGATTTTCTGCAGATATCTGCAATGCTGCGCTCCAGCTTTCTTACGCCGGCTTCGCGGGTGTAAAAGTCGATAACGGAATACAGCGCCTTGTCGCTCATCTTGACTGTAGACGGCTTCTCACCGTGCTTTTTGAGCTGCTTCGGGAGCAGGTGCTTTTTGGCGATGTTGAACTTCTCCTCGCGGGTGTAGCTGGAAAGTTCGATGATCTCCATTCTGTCCAGCAGGGGAGCGGGGATAGTGTCAAGGCTGTTTGCAGTCGTGATGAAGAGCACGTTGCTGAGGTCCAGCGGAATTTCAAGGAAGTGGTCTGTGAATGTCGTGTTCTGCTCGCTGTCAAGTACTTCCAGCATTGCGGAAGCCGGGTCGCCCTTGTAGTCGCTGCCCATCTTGTCGATCTCGTCCAGCAGCATAACGGGGTTCATGCTCTTTGCCTGCTTGAGCGCGGCTGCAATACGACCGGGCATAGCGCCGATATAGGTCTTTCTGTGACCGCGTATCTCAGCCTCGTCATGTACGCCGCCCAGGGAAATGCGCACGTATTTCCTGCCGAGCGCTTCCGCGATGGAGCGACCGATGGAAGTCTTACCAACTCCCGGAGGGCCGTAAAGGCAGATTATCTGCCCCTTGACCTCGGGGGCAAGGGCGCGCACGCTGATTATTTCGGTGATGCGTTCCTTAACTTTTTTCAGGCCATAGTGATCCTTGTCAAGCTGCTTCTGCACCTTGTCGATGTCGAGTTTGTCCTTTGTATAAACATTCCACGGGAGTTCAAGCACGGTGTCGAGATAGCCGCGTATAACGCCAGCTTCCTGCGAGGAATAGGACATCTTGACAAGCTTCTGCGCCTCGCCTGTCAGCTTTTCGGTTATTTCGTCGGAAAGCTTCAGCGCTTTTATCTTCTCTATGTAATTATCCGCTTCTTCCTGGGGATTGTCGCCTTCGCCAAGCTGCCTGTAAATTGCCCGCAGCTGTTCGCGCAGGTAATATTCGCGCTGATTCTTGTCGACCTGCTCCTTTACCTGTTCCTGGATATCGATTTCAGTTTCGATTATCTCTATCTCAGTTTCCAGCATGGAAATCAGCATCTTAATGCGGTTGAGAAGTCCGTTCGTTTCAAGCAGTGCCTGCTTGTCCTCGACCTTGAGCACTACGTTGAATACCACCTTGTCGAAAAGCTCGGAGCAGTTCTCTTCGGTCATGATGCCCTCGAACAGTTCGCGGGGCATTTTCGGGGATATCTGCGCGTATTCTGCGAAGATATTCTTCAGCGCCCGTGAAGCCGCAGCAGCAGTAGCCTCGCTGAGCTGCATGTTTCTGTTCGGGAGTTCCTTTACCTCAAACTGGAGGTAATCCTTGCCGCCTACGGATTTCACGCGCTTTGCACGGGTGAGACCCTCGACAAGCACGCGTGTGGAACCGTCCGGAGTTGTGAGAAGCTGGCGCACCTCTGCGATAACGCCGACTTCGAACATGTCGTTGAGCTCCGGCTCGGTGAGCGAAGCGTCTTTCTGTGCCACGAGGAAAATACGTCCGTTGTCCTCGGCAGCTGCCTTGAGCGCATTGACGGAGCGCTCTCTCCCAACGTCGAAGTGAAGCACCATCGACGGAAATACCACAAGTCCCCTGAGGGAAATAGCAGGGATTATCTCGTTAGTTGTCTTTTTGTTCATAATGATCCCCCATTCTTTATATGTAACTATTCATGTAGCTACTATTATATATCATTCCGCACAAAAATGCAAGCCCTTATTTGTACCAGAACTCACACATTTTGCCGCTTATCAGTGAAATATCAGGCTGAATATGAAGTACATTACCGGCTGGTGGAGCACATAAATCCATATAGTATAGCGCCCCACGGTAGCAAGCCACCTGATGTGCGTCGGGTAGCAGAATTTCGGCAGCCTGCCGTCCTTTGCGATGATCCCGAAGTAGCTGCCTGCCAGGAACAGGAAGAACCACGGCATCATCGGGAAGTAATCCATAGAGGAAAAGGAACTGTCGTGAAGCCCCAGCGGGAACAGCACGCCGACCTTGTAAGCTTCCATCGGGAAGTGCAGCTGGAACAGGTGCGGAATTCCGAAGTAGCCCGTGATTACCTGCCCGTTCACATAGGAAAGCCGCACGTTCATCGTCAGCACGAAAAGCAGGACGCTCAGCGCGATGCCCACCCAGGAGGGCAGCAGGTCGAACAGCTTCTGTCCCAGACCGAACAGCATCATGCTGATGCCAAGGAAGTGCAGAATACCGAAAAGTATCGTCCCGTTTGAGAAGAACGGCATGACGAACGTCATTATCATACCTATAAAGAAACACTGGGCGCCTCTTTTGATATTATTGGATGAATAGCGGCAGACAGTTCCCGAAATGAAAATGAACAGTCCAGCGAAGATATCACGTACCACATCGAACCAGCTGTCAAAGAACACCGGCACGTCCACGCCGAACATGTATTTAAGGTCGTACATTGCATGATAGACCACCATGCAGATTATCGCAAAGCCGCGCAGTTCATCGAGAATGCCGACGCGGGAACTTTTTTTCTGTGTGTTATCCATTTAATATGTATCTCCGTTCACCGTAATAAAATAATTATAGCACAAATCAAAAAAAATTACAAGAAGAACTTGAACTGTTTTTGAATTTGTGATACAATATAGAGTGAAATTCTGATGAAAAATCACAAAATGCGAGGATACCCGATGAAATATACCAAAATAGGCGGCGTTGAGATAGAACAGACCGCTGCGCTTGCCCCTATGGCGAGCGTTGCCGACCGGGCTTATCGTATCATGGCAAAGGAATACGGCGCCGCTTATGTCGTTGGCGAAATGGCAAGCTGCAAGGGACTTTGCTACAATGACCGCAAGACCGCGGAGCTGCTTTCAGTCACCCCCGGGGAACGACCGATGGCGGTGCAGCTTTTCGGCAGCGAGCCGGAGTTCGTAAAGGGCGCCGTTGAGATAGCGGAGCGCTTTCAGCCGGATATAATCGATATAAATTCCGGCTGCCCCATGCCTAAGATAGTTTCCGGCGGGGCAGGCAGCGCGCTGATGAAAACTCCCTACCTTTTCGGCGATGTAGTCCGCGCGGCTGTGGAGGCTGCACATGTGCCGGTCACGGTGAAAATACGCGCAGGCTGGGACGAGAACAGCATAAACGCCGTGGAACTCGCGAAAATCGCGGAGCAGAACGGCGCGGCTGCGGTGACGGTCCACGGCAGGACAAAGGCGCAGCTGTATTCCGGCAAGGCAGACTGGGACATTATCCGCGCAGTGAAGCAGGCTGTGGGAATTCCCGTGATAGGCAACGGCGACGTAACTACACCGGAGCTCTGCCGCGAAATGTACGAATACACCGGCTGCGACCTGGTTATGGTCGGCAGGGGCAGCTACGGCAGACCATGGCTTTTCCGGCAGATAAAGGAATATCTCGAAACCGGCGCCTACACCCCCGACCCCACCCCGGAGCAGAAGCTTGAGGTAATGCGCCGTCATATCCGGCTGATAGTCGAGGACAAGGGGGAGCGCGTCGGCATGAAGGAGGCGCGCCGTCCCGCTTCGTGGTATTTGAAGGGAATGAAAGGCGCAGCGCGCTTCCGCGACCTGTGCAGTGAGCTGACAACGCTCGACCAGCTCGAACGCCTTATAGAAGAAATACAGAAAGAACAAGGAGAAAATGACAATGAAAGTATGTGAAGAAAAGATACCACCGCTGCTGGTATTCCAGGAGATAACCGAGAAAAACAAACTTTTCGCAGACGGCATTTACTGGCTGAATTCCGGAATGTCGGAGGAGAAAAGGCTCATGGGTTACGCCAATATCTGCTCGGAACTCCTGATGACAGGGCAGACGCTTGGCGAGTACCTGACGGACGCGGTGGTTTATTCCAAATCCCCGTTGTTCGCGAAGATGGTTAAGGAGCCTTCCGAGCAGCGCACAAAGGCGCTTTCATACGATATCGCGCTCATCAAGAAGGTCGTTAGGGAATACACCTCCCAGAACATCAAAAAGGCGCTTGCTGCGCTTCCGGACGCCACTGCTGATTACTCCCTGCTGCCTGATTTCGACAGTGGAAAGTTCACCCTCACCGCGGACAGGCTGCTTAAGCGCGCCCAGAAGTACGGCACCGGTGAATTCGCGAAGTACAAGGCGTTCACGTTCAAGGAAAACCAGCTTGTTCCGGTGGACAACATCGACCCGATACGCCTGACCGACCTCAAGAATTACGAACTGCAGAGAAACCAGGTCATCGAGAACACGCTCGCATTCCTGAACGGACTGCCTGCGCAGAACGTGCTGCTTTACGGCGACCGTGGGTGCGGTAAGTCCTCAACGATAAAGGCAATTCTTAACGAGTATGAGGAACTCCGTATGGTGGAGCTTCCCAAATCCGAGATAAACGGGCTGCCCGACCTGTTCGTAATGCTCAAGGATATCCCGCTGCACTTTATAGTCACCATAGACGACCTTGCATTCACCGAGGACGACGAGCGCTTCGGCGTACTCAAGGCGACCCTTGACGGAAGCCTCACTGCGCGCCCGGACAACGTGCTGATATATTCCACGACCAACCGCCGCAAGCTTATCAAGGAAAGCAACGGCTACCGTTCCGTTGACGATATCGGCAGGAGCGACGCAGTTGACGAGAGCATGTCCCTTGCCGACCGTTTCGGTCTGTTCATCACGTTCACTCAGCCCAACCGCGAGATATTCTTTGATATCGTGAGAAAGCTTGCAGAGGACAGGGAGATCGACATTGAGGACAGCGAGCTCACCCAGGCTGCGGAGCGCTTCGCACTCAAGCGCGGCGGGCGTTCCCCGAGAATTGCGCGCCAGTTCGTGGATTGGCTCAGCTCCAGAATAGAACTTGGATTGGATTATTAAGATGAAAAAGACCTGTGCGATACCCGCGCTGCTGCTTGCAGCCGCGCTTTTCACCGGCTGCGGCGGGAATGAAAGTTCCGCGCCCTCCGAGATAATCGTGGATAATTCCGGAAGTTCGTCGGCAGAGAATTCCGCGTTTCCGGTGAAACTGTCTGACGGAACGGTGATAGAACATGCTCCCGAGAGCGCCACGAGCCTTTCCCCGGCTGCGACGGAAATAATTTCAGAACTTGGCTTCGGTGAGAAGCTGTGCGCTGTCAGCCGTTACTGCGACTTTCCCGAGGGTGTGTGCAGCGTGACTGCGGGCAGCAGCGAAAATCCCGATATCGACAAGCTGACGGAACTTGCGCCGGACGTACTGTTCACGTTCACGCCGCTTGCGGAACGCGAGAAATACGCGCTGGAAAGCGCAGGGGTGACTGTCGTTGCGCTCGCTTCCCCCGAGAGCATTCAGGATTACGCGAGGATATACGGCACGGTTGCGACTGTGTTCTCCGGGCTTGAAGCCGGCGCAGAAGCCGCTGCAAATGCGGAGCAGTCCCTGCAGGAAGCGGCAAGGGACGTGAAGCTGGGCAATTTCGTTTACATTACCCCCAAGCTGACTGCCGCAGGCGCCGGGACGTTTGAAAACGCGGTGCTTTCCCTGTGCGGCACAAACGTGTGCGCATCTGACGGCTATTGTGAAACTTCCGATGATATTACCGACGCACCTGATTACATCATAGTTTCGGACGAACTCACCGAAGCGGACATAACCGGCAGCGATGTTTTCTCAAATATCGCTGCGGACGCGGAAATAATTTTCGTGCCGTCTGCGAGATTTGAGCGCCCGTCTGCGCGGCTTGCCGATGTTTTCACCGCTATTGAAAACGCGCTCTCAGGGGCGCAGCAGACTGCTGAATAACGAAAACGCTGCCGGAAAGGCAGCGTTTTTTCGTATCACATCGGTGTTATCACATAGCCGTTGTTTTGCCAGTAATCAATGACCCTGCCCAGTATCGCGGAATTGGTTTCAGACACCGCGTGCAGCAGATACACCGCGCCGTTGTGCGTTTTCGAAGTTATTTTCTGGAACGCCTGCTCCTGGTCGGGCTGATTGTTCACGTCCCAGTCGGGGTAAGCGAAGCTCCACAGCACGGTGGTGTAGCCGAGTTCCTTTGCGCATGCGAGTACCCTCTGCGAGAATTCCCCCATAGGCGGGCGCATGACGTACATTTCATAGCCGAATTCGTTTTTAACGTATTCGTGCAGCAGCGAAAGCTCGGAATACAGCTCGTCCGGTGAACACTCCGGCAGGGAAGGGTGGCTCCAGGTGTGGTTGCCGACTGTGTGCCCTTCCGCTATCATTCGCTTGACGAGTTCGGGGTTGCGTTTGCAGTAGTCGTAAGTCACGAAGAACACGGCGCGGACGTTCTTTTCCTTTAAAGTGTCGAGAATTCCGGCAGTGCAGCCGTTTTCGTACCCCTCGTCGAACGTTAGCCACAGCTGCTGCCTGTCGCCGTCGCCGATGAACATTCCACCCATATCGCCGTATTGTTCCTGCGCCTGCAACGCGCCCAGCGGACGGTTCTTGCTGTCGGTCTCGATGCCCATTCCGTATGCGACTTTGGCGTTGTCGTAATTTTCAAAGCGCGAGTATTCCGAAGCGGTTATCGCAGTAGAAACTGCGAGCAGCGCTGAAATGAAGCTTTTCATTGGTCCCTCCGTATCTCGTATTTCAGTTCGCGGCCTGCGAAAAAGTCATCAAGGCTTTCCAGCGTGGTCGCAGCTATGCTCTCCAGCGCCTCTTTCGTCAGGAATGCCTGGTGCGATGTTATCAGCACGTTCGGCCGCGAAACCAGCAGCGACAGCACCTCGTCAGTCACTATCCTGGTGGAATTATCCTTGAAGAACAGGTCGGTTTCTTCCTCGTAGACATCGAGCGCCGCGCCGCCTATGCGCTTTTCGTTCAGGGCGTTCAGCAGGGCTTCGCTGTCGATAAGGCTTCCGCGGGAAGTGTTCACGAGCAGCACGCCGGGCTTCATCAGCGAAAGCGTCTGCGAATTTATCAGGTGGTTCGTTTCCTCAGTCAGCGGGCAGTGGAGCGATATAATATCGGAATTCCTGAACAGCGTTTCCCGGTCAACGTAATCTATGCCGCTATCCGGAACGGGGAACGGGTCGTTAGCGATGACTTTCATGCCGAACCCCCTGCAGATATCAATGAACGTTCGCCCGATCTTGCCTGTTCCTATCACGCCGGCAGTCTTTCCGTGCAGGTCAAATCCCACAAGTCCGTTCAGGCTGAAATTGAAGTCCCGGGTGCGGATATAAGCCTTGTGGAGCTTGCGGTTGAGCATGAGTATCATTCCCATTGCGTGTTCTGCCACCGCGTATGGGGAATACGCGGGCACCCGGACTACGCGTATCTTTCCCTGCGCAGCCGAAAGCGAAACGTTGTTGTAGCCCGCGCACCTCATCGCGATAAGTCCTACGCCCATTTCCGCGAGGGAGTTTATCGTTCTGTCACCGAGGTCGTCGTTCACGAACGCGCAGACAGCGCGGCAGCCCTCCGCCAGCCGGAAGGACTCCGGACGCAGCCTGCTTTCAAAATATTGTATTTCGTACCGGTCGTTGAACTTGTCGAAATAAATTCGGTCGTAGGGCTTTGCGTCAAAAAAAGCTATCTTTTCCATGGCATATCTCCTTTACAAGAGGTATTTTCTGCGAAGTTCCACGATTTATTATGCGCATTTCAAGGTAATTGTTACCGCTGGCAATGTGTTTTTTTCTGAATTCGTGTCTTTATTTCGTTTCGGTACTTGACAAATCTCATTTTTTGTGGTAAAATAATCAGTGTTGTAATGCCGCTGTGGTGAAATCGGCAGACACAAGGGACTTAAAATCCCTCGGTAGAAATACCATACCGGTTCAAGTCCGGTCAGCGGCACCAGCATATGAACGCCCGCATCTGGTAAATAGCCAGGCGCGGGCGTTTTCTTTTTTCGGCGGAAGTTTCTCAGCCATCGAAAAATTAACGGCGGGGCTGTTTTTTCTCTTGACAATATACGCGCCAGAATATATAATTAATGTATAAACTTCAACGGCAGAAAGGAAACTTCCATGACTGTTACAACCGATAACGAAAGACTTACCGTCAGGTTCGGGGGAGCCACGCTTTTTATCGACCCCTGGGGTGAAAACTCCGTCAGGGTGAGAATGTACCCCGCACAGTGCGACATTCCCGAGGACGAGCGGCTCAGCGGTTCGCCGTATTACAGCGCGCTCACCGAGCCTGTATCGCATAACTGCACCATTCGCAGCGAAACCATAGACACCACCGACCCGTGGTACAAGGGCGAGGAATACGCGAAGTACCACCAGACCGGCACGGACTATTACCTCACCAACGGAAAACTCACCGTTAAGCTGGACAACGAAGGCAGGCTGAGCTTCTACAACCAGCGCGGGGAAGTCCTCACCGAGGAATACTGGCGCGACCGCAACCGCATAAATCGCTACTGCGTTCCGCTGAGAATAACCGGAAGAGAGCTGAAACCGCGCCAGGGAGGCACCGATTATGAGATAACCGCCCGCTTCGAAGCCTACGACGATGAGAAGATATTCGGAATGGGTCAGTATCAGGACAGCCACCTTAACAAGAAAGGTTCCGTGCTGGAACTGTGCCACCGGAATTCTCAGGCGAGCGTGCCGTTCTTTATTTCCAGCAGGGGTTACGGCTTTTTGTGGAACAACCCTGCAGTCGGCACTGCGACATTCGGCATGAACAAGACCGAGTGGTACGCAAGATCGGCGCAGTACCTGGATTATTACATCACGGCTGGCGATACCCCGGCTGAAATCACCGCAAATTACACCGCAGCCGCAGGCAGAGCGCCCAGAATGCCGGAATACGGTCTGGGCTACTGGCAGTGCAAGCTGCGCTACCGCACGCAGGACGAGCTGCTTGCAGTCGCGAGGGAGCATAAGCGCCGCGGGCTGCCCATGGACGCGATAGTTGTGGATTTCTTCCACTGGACCATGCAGGGAGATTTTAAGTTTGAGCCGCGCGACTGGCCCGACCCAGACGCAATGGTGCGTGAATTAAAGGAAATGGGCATTGAAACAGTGGTTTCAGTGTGGCCGACCATTGACGAGCGCAGCGAGAATTTCGGTGAAATGGCAGACAAGGGAATGCTGGTCAGCGCCGACCGTGGAAACGGACTGCACATGACCTGGATGGGCAACACGGTCTTTTATGACGCGACAAATCCCGAAGCGCGCAAATTCGTCTGGGAAAAGTGCCGCGAGAATTACTACACAAAGGGTATACGCTGCTTCTGGCTTGACGAAGCCGAACCGGAATACGGTCCCTATGATTTTGACAACTACCGCTATTATGCCGGTACCGCGCTGCAGTGCACCAATATCTACCCGCTCATGTACGCAAAGGGCTTCTACGACGGGCTGAAAGCGGCAGGCGAAAAGGACGTGCTCAGCCTTGTGCGCTGCGCCTGGGCAGGAAGCCAGAAATACGGCGTGCTCACCTGGTCGGGAGATATTCATTCCAGCTTCAGGGCTATGCGGGAACAGCTGCAGGCGGGTCTTTCGATGAGCGTTGCGGGCATTCCCTGGTGGACTTCGGACATAGGTGGCTTCCTAGGTGGAAATATCCAGGACGAGAGCTTCCGCGAACTGCTCGTGAGATGGTTTGCGTGGGGGTGCTTCTGCCCGGTATTCCGCATGCACGGCGAGCGTTCACCGTGGTATGAGCGCGAGGAGGAATTCATCAACGGCGTGCGCCAGCTGACTTCCGGTCAGGATAACGAAGTCTGGAGCTTCGGCGACGATAATTACGAGATACTTAAAAAGTACCTTTTCGTGCGTGAGAATATACGTCCCTACATGCGCAGGACTATGGACGAGTGCTCCGCTACAGGCGCGCCGGTAATGCGCCCGCTGTGGTTCGAGTTCCCGCAGGACCGCGAAGCATGGAACGTCGAGGACGAGTACACCCTCGGCTCTGACCTGCTTGTCGCTCCGGTGATGGAAGCCGGGGTTACCGAGCGCAGCGTGTACCTCCCCGATGGCGCAGTCTGGAGGGACGCTAACACCGGAACTGTGTACAAGGGCGGTCAGAGGGTGACTGTGCCCGCGCCCATCGACGTAATTCCCGTGTTTGTGCGCGGAAACGCTGAGATGACGGTGTTCTGATGAAGTACCTAGATATCGTCCGCGGTGAATTCCTGCGGCGCCCCAACCGGTTTATCGCAGAGGTCATGGTGAATGGGGAACCTGCCCGGGCGCATGTGCGCAATACCGGCAGGTGCACCCACGTGCTCAGCCCCGGCAGCGAAGTCAGCCTGCAGAAAAGCAGCGACCCGGGGCGCGCCACAAAACTCACGCTGATTGCGGTGAATACCGCGCAGTACGGCTGGGTGAACCTTGACAGCCTTGCCCCGAACAAGCTGGCAGGGGAGTGGCTGGCAGAAAACGGCTTCACAGAAATCAAGCCGGAATTCCCGTTCGGAGATAGCCGTATCGATTATTACGCGGAAAAGAACGGTGAGCGTTGGCTGATAGAAGTCAAGGGCTGCACTCTTGCAGAAAACGGAACCGGGCTATTTCCGGACGCGCCGACAAAGCGTGGAGCAAAGCACCTGCGCGAACTTGCGAAAGCCGCTGAAACAGGCTACCGCACTGCCATCGCGTTTGTGATAATGCTTCGCGGCGTTGAAGAAGTCCGCGCAAACGCCGCTGTTGACAGGGAATTTTCAGAGGAATTCATCAGGGCGACCGCAAACGGCGTGTCGGTGTTCTGCATTCCCTGCGAATGCACCGCGGATACGGTTCAGCTAAGATAACAGAAGGCCCCTCCGGTTATTCCGGAGGGGCGATTTTATGCGATTTCCTTTGTGTCGATAGTTGAAATGCTCTCAGCTGTCGCGTTTGAAGTCCCCGCTTCTGCGGTAGGCTGCTTTGACTGTTCAGCGGTACCTGCAGTGGTTCCTTCCAAACTGTCGGAAGCCGTATCAGCGGTGGAAGCGGTTTCCGTGGGGGCTGTCGTTGCAGGAGCGGAAGATGATGTATCGCTTTCGGCTTCTGCTGTGCTTACCTTGAACGTTTCTATGGTGACGGAGGAAATGACGATATCCTGAACTGGCATGGACTTTTCGCCCTGCGCGTTGGACTGCACCTTTACCTCTGATATCTTGTCCAGCACGTCAAGTCCCTCATAAACCTGACCGAAAACCGTGTAGCCGCCGTCGTACTGGTAAACTCCGCCGACCCTTGCATATTTCAGCGCTGCGGTGTTGTCCTTTCCGCTAAGCATGGAGGCGTTGTTCTTGTAGTAGGACTGCTGGTAGGAATTCAGCTTTGCCTTGTCCGAGGAAGCTTCCCACGTAGCCGCTTCAGCTTCAGAAGCGAGCTCGTCCGCTTTGGACTGCACCTTTGAAGCGTCCGTTTTTGTGAGGTCCTGCGGCTGCTTGTTGTTGACTATGTAGAACTGCACGGAATTCTGCCCGTATTTATCAGCGACATAGCCAAGCGCGCCATAGAAATTCCGCGCTTTTTCGCTGGTTTCGATTGGAAATGTCGTTGCGTCCGCGCTGCTTTCCTCACCAGTGTAAGCGGCATTGCCGCCGGTTCCGTCGCCGTAAAGCGAACCGCCCTGTATCACGTTGTCCTTTACCACGCGGTGTATTTTTAGGCCGTTGTAATAGCCCTGATTTGCGAGTTCCACGAAATTCTTAACGCCGACAGGGGCAATGTCGGGGAACAGCTTTGCTTTCATCGTGCCGTAATCCTTTATCTCGATCACTGCGATCTGGTCGCCGTCGGCAAGGGTTATTTCACTGAGATTGCCGTTACCACCGGACTGCGAACAGCCGACAGATGAAAATATCATTCCGGCAGAGAGTACTGCGCCCAGCAGAATGCGCTTGAAATTCATGATTTTCTCCTTTTCCGGTGCTGCTTATTCAGCAGTATAGACCTTCACGGATTTTATGATGATATCGCTGACAGGCTGGCTCTTTTCACCGTTGGAGTTCTCCTGTACCTCCACAGCGGCAATGTTGTCGATAACGTCAAAGCCCTCTACGACCTGTCCGAAAACGGTGTAACCTCCGTCGAGGTAGAACACGCCGCCATCTTTGTACTTGTCTACTTCTTCCTGCGTAGGTGATTTGAACCAGTCAACTACCGCACCGTACTCCTTTTCGAGATATTCGTAATAGTTGTATTCGTCGGAGCCTGCGGTGTACTGTTCCTTGTAAGTCTTGGCGGTTTCGACGTTCTTTTCGGCCTGCGTGATATCAAGCTCAGAAATATCCTGGCTGACCTTGTTGTTCACGATATAGAACTGCGTGGAGTTCCTGCC
>ENA-OZUP01000205-OZUP01000205.1-human-gut-metagenome-genome-assembly--contig:-NODE-205-length-15262-cov-8.649569_pt1 | contig 15262 bp, 8 predicted proteins | sample MGYA00243436_ERZ654027 | MGnify/ENA primary metagenome ERZ654027 (study PRJEB26926, sample SAMN06164567) | human gut metagenome | biome: ENVO:00009003; feature: ENVO:2100002; material: ENVO:00002003...
TGCATCCTTGTTTTTTTCGGGATGCAGCCTTTTCTTTTGTTTTTTTTACAGCGCCAACTCCGATTTTTTCAACATGCTGAAATCCCCTGAGCAAAAGCCCCGGGGATTTCTATATTTACGCCTTTTCTATTCTCGCGAAATTTGCCATGACCTTTTTGGACTGACCGTTGTCGAAGTTTATCGTGAGCATAGTGTCGTTGCCCATTCGCCTGGCTTCGGCAACCGTTCCCTGCCCGAATACGTTGTGCTTCACGCGGTCTCCGGCTGCGAACACTATTCCGGAAACCACCGGGGTGGGTCTTGCGGTCGCCATTGCGGCTTCCTGCGCGAGGTAATTCGGCTTGACCGGCTTCTTCCACTCGGAAGCGGGGCGCTGAACTCTCTCGCCTGTCTTTTCAATAAGGTTCTCCGGGATTTCCCGCACGAATGTGGAAAGCTTGTTGCGCATCGTCTGCCCGTACAGAACGCGGTAAGAGGTGTGCGTGATGTAAAGCATGCGCTTCGCCCTGGTTATCGCAACGTATGCCAGACGGCGCTCCTCCTCCATTTCGGAGGGGTCGTTCATACTGCGGTAGCTCGGGAATATATTGTCCTCCGCGCCCACCATGAAAACCGTGTCAAACTCCAGTCCCTTGGCGCTGTGCATGGTCATGAGGGATACGCGGTCAAGGTTGTCATCGTAGCTGTCCAGGTCGGAAACCAGCGCCACCTGCTCCAGGAAATCCGGCAGGGTGGTTTCGGGGTTCTCTTCAAGCAGCGTCATCGCGTTGGATTTAAGTTCCGTGATGTTTTCAATGCGGCCTGCGCCTTCTTCGCCGAGTGCCTGCATCGCCTTGATGTAACCGGATTTTTCAGCAACAGCGTCGATGAGCTCGTCCAGCCTGAGCGTGTCTGCAAGTTCGTCAAGCTCGTCAAAGAGATTTGCCGCCGCCTTGAGCGCAGCGGACTTTCTGGAGAGGGTCTCAAACTGCGAAGCCTCGCGGCACACCTCTATCGGTGACATGTGCAGCCCGTCCGCAATGCGGATTATCTCCTCCACAGTGGCGTCGCCTATTCCGCGCTTGGGCTCGTTGATTATCCTGCGGAAGCGCACCGTGTCATACGGATTGTTCAGCACCGCAAGGTAGGACATGATGTCCTTTATTTCCTTGCGGTCGTAGAAACGAAGTCCACCCACTATCGTATAAGGAACGCCAGAGCGCGCCAGAGTGTTCTCAAAGCTTCTCGACTGGGAATTGCTGCGGTACAGCAGCGCGTAATCCGTGTAGTGCTTTCCGTTCTTAACGCCGTCGAGAATGGTGTCGGCGACAAAACGCGCTTCTGCTATCTCGCTGTCGAAATTGCAGCACTTTATCTTCTCGCCTGCGCCCAGGTCGGACCACAGCGCCTTTTCCTTGCGCTGGGTGTTGTTCTTTATGACTGCATTCGCGGCGTTGAGGATATTCTCGGTGGAACGGTAATTCTGCTCCAGACGAATGACAACGCTGCCTGGGTACTGCTTTTCAAAGTTAAGGATATTCTCGATAGTCGCACCACGGAAACGGTAAATCGACTGGTCGTCATCACCCACGACGCAGAGGTTTCCGTTATCGCCGGCAAGCAGCGAAATCAGGCGGTACTGCGCAACATTGGTGTCCTGATACTCGTCCACCATGATGTACTTGTAGAGGTGACGGTAATGGCTGAGCACGTCCGGAAAATCCTCAAACAGCTTAACCGTAAGATAGATGATATCGTCGAAATCCACCGCGCTTGCCGCACGCAACGCAGCCTGATACTGGGTGTACACCTCCGCGCAGCGCTTCTCCAGCAGCTCGCCGGAAGCCTGCGCCATGGGGGCGTATTCCTCGGGGCTTATCATCTTGTCCTTGCAGCGTGATATCATGTTCTTGAAAACCTTGGGGTTGAACACCTTTTCGTCCATGTCAAGGCGCTTCATTACGTCCTTTATGATGCGCTTGGAATCGTCCTCGTCGTATATCGTGAAGCTGCGCTGATAGCCGAGATTTTCAATTTCCCTGCGCAGTATCTTCACGCACGCCGAATGGAACGTTGACGCGTTTATCTTCTCGGCACCCTCGCCTATCATGTCGATAAGGCGCTGCTTGAGTTCGCCGGCAGCCTTGTTCGTGAACGTTATCGCGAGGATATTCCACGGCTCCACCGGGTCAACTGCAACTATCTGTGCCAGGCGCTCGGCGTTCTCCGGGGTCTTTTCCATCGACGGGAACGCTTCCAGGAACTGTTCCTCCTCCGGGGTGATATCACGCACTTCATTGTCGAGGTACGCATTGCCGAAACGCATCATGTTCGCTATGCGATTGCAGAGCACCGTGGTTTTTCCGCTGCCTGCGCCCGCAATTATCAGAACTGCGCCCTTTACCTGAAATACCGCCTTGCGCTGCATTTCGTTAGTCCTTGAAAAGAAGCTTGTGAGCGCGTTGCGCTTTAGGGTGTTGTAATCCAAAATAATAACCTTCCTTTTTAAGTGCGGAATACCGGACAGCTGCACCGTCCGGCATTCCTGCGTATTAATTATTCTGCTGCGCCGCTTGTCGCGGTAGTCTTTCCAGATGTGGAAGCGCTGCCGTCAAGCGCTATGAACGGGTTGACCTCGGTGCCGATGGCCTGCGGAAGCACGCCGTCCCAGTTGTTCACCTTAAGGTAGTCGATGTAGTTCGGGCTTTTCGCAAGCTGCTCCTGCACTGCCTTGATGGCGTAAGCCTCCGCGTCTGCCTTTATCTTCTGGGAATCCGCGTCTGCCTGCGCTGCGATGACCTTCTGCTTTGCCTCTTCCTCGCGCTCTGCGGTCTTGTTCTGCATTTTCAGCGCATCCTGCGCCGCGATGACCTTAGCCTGTATGGACTGCTCGAACGCGTCCTCAAATGCGAGGTTTTCTATCGCGAATGCAGTTACGATGATGCCCTGCGGCTCCAGCGTGGATTTAAGCGAAGCGTATATCGCGTTCTGCACGTCGGAACGGTTCTGCACCAGGTCCTCAGCCTTGACCTTGCCAATCTCGTCCTTGGAGATCTTTGCGACATTCGGCACGAGAAGCTTGGTTTCAACGTTGCTGATGCCAATACTGCGGATTATCTCAGGCAGCTTGGTGCCGTCGTAATAATAGTTGAGCTTCAGCCCGAGATTATCAACAGTCTGCGTGTCGCTGGTGTAGGCGTCCGTCTGCACTGAATATATCTGCTCGCGGATATCCACCTGGTCGATCTCCTCGATGAACGGAATGTGGAAGTTCAGACCCGCGGTGAGGTCACTGGAAACTATCTTTCCGAACTGGTATTTGACGCCGATGTAGCCCTCGTTCACCACTGAAAAGCAGTTGAACAGCACTATCAGCACCGCTGCCGTGATAACTCCGAGAAGCACCCAGAAGCCGTAGCCCTTTTTCTTCTCGCCGGAATTGTTCTCTGTTGTAAATTTTGTTGCTGCCATGATAACTCCTTTAAATCAACTGCGTGTCACAGCTTTGTTCCCGAAGAAACGAGCTGCGAGTACTGGTCGTCCGGCTGGATATTGACTATGCTGCGACGGCTTATCCCCGCATTTGCGAAAGCCTGCGTCAGCATCAGCTTTATTCTGTTGACCTGGTTTACTTCGGAAGCGCCCGGGTCGAAGTCCACTGCAACGATATTGCTCTCCGGGTGCTGTCTGCGGAGTTCACCGATAACGCCCTTGCCGGTGACGTGGTTAGGCAGGCAGGCAAACGGCTGCATGCAGACGATATTCGGCACGCCCTCGCCGATGAGTTCCAGCATTTCCGCGGAAAGGAACCAGCCCTCGCCCGCGATGTTGCCCGGAGAAACTATCGAGCGCACTGACTCTCGCATTTTGTAAATGTCGCCCGGGCAGCCGAACTTGGTGCCCTTAACAGCCTTGCGGTAGCTCCGCTCCATGAACCGGAACGCCATGACGGCCGCATTCTCCGCGAACGCCTTTGTGCGTGTGGTGTACAGGAGCTCGCGCTTGGTCTTGCCGTGGGAGCATATGTAGTAGAAGAATCCCATCAGGTCAGGGACTACCACCTCGCAGCCCTCGTTTTCAAGCAGCCCGATGATGTTGTTGTTTGCCACCGGGTGGAACTTCACAAGTATCTCGCCGACAAGTCCTACTCGTGGCTTCTTTATGTCGCGCACAGGGAACTCCGCGAAGTCCTTGACGATGTTGCGGACGTTCTTGTTGAAATTCGGCAGCGACAGGGACTTCATATCCTCGCGCAGGAACAGGCGCCACTTCTGATAGAGCGCGTCCGCGCTGCCCTTGGTGACCTCGTAAGGACGTACCTTATACAGGCAGCGTGACAGCACGTCGCCGTAGATTATCGCCATGAATGCGCGGACAGCCAGCGGCATTGTAAGCTTGAAGCCGCTCTGCTTCTCCAGACCGACAACGTTCAGCGATATCAGCGGGATATCCGCATGTCCGGAGTCCTTGAGAGCCTTTTTCAGCATGCCGACGTAGTTTGTCGCACGGCACGCGCCGCCGGTCTGGGTTATCATTACGGAAGTGTTCCTGAGGTCATACTTGCCGCTGTTAAGCGCGTGGATAAGCTGTCCAACGATGAGGATAGACGGGTAGCACGCGTCGTTGTTTACATATTTCAGACCCTCGTCAACGACTGCCTTTGAGCAGTCGTTCAGGATAACGACATTGTAGCCGGAATGCCCGAATGCAGCTTCCAGCAGGTCGAAATGGACAGGCGCCATCTGCGGGCAGAGAATAGTGTGCTTCTTGCGCATTTCCTCGGTGAATTCCGGCTGGCGCACATAGCCGAGGTGACCCATCACCGGCTTGTAGTGATGACGCTTGCGCTCCTCGACAACGGATATCAGCGAACGCAGACGAATTCTCGCGGCGCCGAGGTTATTCACCTCGTCTATCTTGAGGCAGGTGTAAAGCTTGCCGAAGCTGCGGAGTATCTCCTGCACCTGGTCGGTGGTGATGGCGTCAAGTCCGCAGCCGAAGCTGTTCAGCTGAACGAGCTCCAGGCAGTCGTGCTTGCCGACTACGTGAGCCGCAGCGTACAGCCTTGAATGGTAGGTCCACTGGTCAACGATCCTTATCGGACGTACTACCTGCTCCATGTGAGCGACGCTGTCCTCGGTGAGAACTGCGTACCCGTAGCCCGTTATCATCTCGGGGAGTCCGTGGTTTATCTCAGGGTCGATGTGGTAGGGTCTGCCTGCCAGCACGATACCGTTCTTTCCGTTGTCCTCAAGGAATTTCAGCGTTTCCTCGCCCTTGCGGTGCATCTCAGCCTTGAACGCCTCGTCCTCCGCATACGCCTTTTCCAGCGCGGAAACTATCTCTTGCTTAGTGAAGCCGCCGTCCGGGAATTCCTTGGTGAATTCCTCGTAAAGGCGCTCTCCCATGCGCTTCTTGTGGAATATCGGCAGGAACGGGTTCATGAACTTTACGTCCTTGCGAAGCTCTGGCACGGAGTTCTTGATGACCTCGGAATATGTAGCGACGACCGGACAGTTGTAGTGGTTGTCAGCGCCGTTGTTCTCGCTCATTTCATACGGCATGGATGGGTAGAAAATGAACTTCACGCCCTCGTCGATAAGTGCCTGGATATGTCCGTGCGCCAGCTTTGCCGGGTAGCACACCGACTCGGACGGCATGGTTTCAATGCCCCTGTCGTAGATATCGCGGCTGGATTTCGGCGACAGCTTCACCGAGAAGCCGAGTTCCGTAAAAAGCTTGTGCCAGAACGGGTAGTTCTCATACATGCCGAGGACCCTCGGAAGTCCCACCACGCCGCGCTTTGCAGTGCTTTCAGGCAGGCACTCACGGTCGAACAGCAGGTGGTATTTGTAGTCGAACAGGTTAGGCAGCTTTTCCTTGGTGGAAACATTGCCGGCGCCGCGCTCACAGCGGTTGTTGCTTATGTAGCGCTTTCCGTCCGGGAATTTCGTGATAGTCAGCAAGCAGTTGTTGGAGCAGCGGCCGCAGCGTGCGGTAGTCTTCTCCACCGCAAAGCTTTCCAGCTTGTCGAGTGTCGCAATGGTGCTGCCCTTGCCGTCGTCGCGCTCGATGGAGATGAGCGCGCTTCCGTAGGCGCCCATAAGTCCTGCCTTGTCAGGACGCACGACATCCCTGCCGCAGATAAGCTCGAACGCACGCAGAACGGAATTGTTCATGAATGTGCCGCCCTGTACGATTATCTTATCGCCCATGGTGGATGTATCGCGCAGCTTGATTACCTTGAACAGCGCGTTCTTTACAACGGAATACGACAGACCCGCGGAGATGTCAGCAACGGTGGCGCCCTCTTTCTGTGCCTGCTTTACTCGGGAATTCATGAACACCGTGCAGCGCGAGCCGAGGTCAACGGGGTGCTCTGCGGTAAGTCCCAGGGTAGCGAAATCTGCAGAGGACATGCCAAGCGCGTTCGCGAAGTTCTCGATGAACGAACCACAGCCGCTGGAACATGCCTCGTTCAGCAGAATGCTCTCTATCTCGCCGTTCTTGACGCGCATGCACTTCATGTCCTGACCGCCGATATCCAGAATGAACTCAGCGCCGGGGAGTATGCGGTCAGCCGCCTTGTAGTGCGCCATCGTCTCTATCTCGCCGTAATCGGCGCCGAGAGCCGCCTTGATGAGGTGCTCACCGTAACCGGTAGCGCACGCCTTTGCTATGTAAGCTCCCTCGGGAAGCTGCGCGTAGATCTCTTTCAGAATGCCTATAACGGATTTCAGCGGGTCGCCCCCGTTGCCGCTGTAGTGCGAATAAATTATCTCCGCGTCCTTGTTCAGCAGGACTGCCTTTGTGGTCGTGGAACCTGCGTCCACGCCAAGGTAGCAGGCGCCCTTGTGCTTCTTTATGTCCGCTACCGGAATGACAGCCTTTGCGTGGCGCTCTCGGAATTCCTTAAGTTCCTGCTCGTCCTTGAACAGCGGCGCAAGGCGCTCTACCTCGCGCATCTGTGCGGTTTCAAGGCTTCCGGCTTTCTTTACAAGCGCGTCGAGGTCCGCTTCTGCGGTCTCGTCAGAGAATGCGCAGCCCATTGCAACGAACAGGTTCGCGTTCTCCGGGAAGATTATCTGCTCGTCCTTGAGGTTCAGCGTTTCGATGAAGCGTGCGCGGAGCTCCGACAGGTAATGCAGCGGTCCGCCCAGGAATGCGACATTTCCGCGGATAGGCTTTCCGCAGGCAAGTCCGCTTATGGTCTGGTTGACTACCGACTGGAACACGGAAGCAGCCACGTCCGACCGCTTTGCGCCGTCGTTGAGCAGCGGCTGTATATCGCTCTTCGCGAAAACGCCGCAGCGGGAAGCTATCGGGTAGATAGTGGTATGTTTCTTGGCAAGCTCGTTAAGTCCGCCGATATCGGTGTTCAGCAGCGCTGCCATCTGGTCGATGAACGCGCCGGTGCCGCCGGCGCAGGTGCCGTTCATGCGCTGTTCAAGTCCGCCGGTGAGGTAGGTTATCTTTGCGTCCTCGCCACCGAGTTCTATTGCAACGTCAGTCTGCGGGATAAGCTGCTTTATCGCGTTGGTGCCCGCAGCGACCTCCTGTACGAACGGAATTCCCAGCCACTTGGATACGGAAATTCCACCAGAACCCGTAACTGCAATGAGCACGCGTTCTCCCTTGAAATTCTCGCCGACTTCCTCAATAATATCATATACAGTCTTGCGGATATCGGAAAAATGACGTCTGTACTGGCTGTACAGAAGCTCGTTTTTCTCTCCGAGGACCGCAGCCTTAACGGTCGTTGAACCTATATCAAGTCCTACACGCTTCAAATGATCAAATCCTTTCCTGAAAACAAAAGCCCATCGGCTTTAAACACATATTTAATTATAGCACAACCAGAAAAAATTTGCAAGTGGAATTGTAACAATTAGCCTGCCTTTTTGTGACGGTTGTCTGAAAAAATCATTGCGACATTTGCCAGCAGGTATTGACAAAATCCATTATGTTATGTAAAATGGTAATCAGCAGCTATATGAAAGGAAGTATTGCCATGACAATAAGACCTACCAGAAAAGAGGACCTGCCGTCGCTCCTTGAAATATACAACTACGAGGTTATTAACGGAGTTGCCACCCTCGACCTTAATCCAAGGACGCTCCCTGAATGGGAAGATTGGTTCCTATCGCACCAGACGGACGGGCATTTCATTCTCACTGCTGAGATAGGCGGTGTTACTGCAGGGTACGCCTCCCTGTCGGAATACCGCAGCAAGGAGGCGTACAAGTCCACTGCGGAACTTTCGGTGTATGTCGGGCATGAATTCCGCAGACAGGGCGTGGCTTCTGCGCTGATAGAGGAAGTACTGAAACGCGCCCGCAGCACCGGAGACCTGCACAGCGTGGTGTCAGTCATCACCGCTGGTAACGAGGCAAGTGAAAGACTTCACGGCAAATTCGGCTTCAGGGCATGCGGCACGCTGCATCAGGTGGGCTTCAAGCACGGAAAATACCAGGATATCGACAACTTTGAACTTATCCTGGGTGAGGAGTAACAAATGTTCAGTCAGATAAACAGCATAGGGCTTTTCGGTCTTAACGCGTTCATGGTAACGGTCCAGGCGAGTATTTCCCCGGGTCAGCCGACATTCGACATCGTGGGAATGCCGGACATTGCGGTACAAGAGAGCAAAGCGCGTATCCGTGCGGTGCTGGGTCAGCTTGACCTGAAACTCCTCAACGGCCGCGTGACTGTCAACCTTGCACCGGCAAGCGTGCGGAAAATAGGCTCCATGTTCGACCTGCCGATAATCACCGCGCTGATGAAGCTGGGTGGAATAATCACCGCAGACCTGTCTGACTGCGCGTTCATCGGCGAATTGTCGCTCAACGGTGAACTATCCCCGGTCAACGGCGCTCTGTCGATGGTGCTCACCGCCGCGCAGAACGGCGTAAAGCGCGTATTCCTGCCGAAAGCGAACGCCAAGGAAGCCAGCGTTGCCGACGGGATAACCGTCTACGGCGTTGAGCATGTCACGCAGATAATAGAGTTCCTTAAGCACGGCACCGGGCTGACCGCCGAGGAAAAGTACATTCCGCGCCGCCGCGCAGTACAGCATATCGCGGATTTTGCAGACGTGATGGGACAGGCTCAGGCAAAGGCCGCTATAGAAGTCGCTGCCGCCGGCAGCCACAACCTGTTAATGCTGGGACCACCCGGGTCGGGTAAATCCATGCTTGCAAAGCGCATTCCGTCGATAATGCCGGAAATAACATTCGCGGAAAGCATCGAAACAACGCAGATTTATTCCGTCGCCGGAGAAATCGACCCCTCCGAGCCGCTCATCACGGAGCGCCCGTTCCGCGCGGTGAGCCATACTGCTTCCGCCGTGGGGCTTGTAGGCGGAGGGAGCATTCCGCGCCCCGGGGAGATCAGCCTTGCGCACAACGGCGTGCTGTTCCTGGACGAACTGCCGGAATTCGACCGGCGCGTGCTGGAAGCGCTCCGGCAGCCGCTGGAAAACGGCGACATCGTTATCTCCAGAGCGAGCGGGTCAGTCAGCTACCCCTGCGACGTAATGTTGGTCGCCGCGATGAACCCCTGCCCCTGCGGCAACTTCGGCAATCCCGTTAAGAAATGCACCTGCACGCCGCAGAAAGTCACCGCGTACCTCAACAGGATATCGCAGCCCGTCCTGGACCGTATTGATATCCAGATAGAGGTTAAGCCCGTGGAATACAGCGACCTAAGCCGGCGTATCCCGCAGGAAAGCTCCGCAGCCATCGCAGAGCGCGTGCAGAAAGCCGTGGAAATACAGAAGAAGCGCTTTGCGGGGACTCCTATCAAGAGCAACAGCGGCATCACGTCGGATATCATCGGCGAGGTATGCCGTCTGACCCCCGAAGCGGAAACCATGCTGAAAGCCGCTTTCGACAAGCTGGGGCTTTCCGCGCGGGCATACGACAGGATACTTAAAGTCGCAAGAACCTGCGCAGACCTCACCGGCAGCGAGGATATACAGAAATCGCATATTGCCCAGGCAATAAGCTTCCGCAGCCTTGACCGCAAATACTGGAACAGATAGCACAGAGGTGATAATATGGAACAGAGTATTACTGTCAGAGAGCTTGAAAAACATGAGATCGGAATGGCTATGGAGCTGGCATGGGAAGTCTTTATGCAGTTTGAAGCTCCGGAATACTCCGACGAGGGCATAAACGAATTCTACCGTTCAATACACGACGATGATTACGTTTCCAGACTCAGAGTTTTTGGAACGTTTTCCGGAAACGAACTCGTCGGAATGATTGCCACAAGGAATGAGGGAACGCACATTGCCCTGTTCTTCGTAAAGGGAAGCCGTCACAGACAGGGTATCGGAAGAATGCTGTTTCAGACAGTCATGAAGAATCGTCCTTCTGGGAAAATGACCGTAAATTCCTCGCCCTTTGCTGTCCCGGTGTATCACCGGTTCGGCTTCACGGATACGGACATAGAACAGGTGGTCAGCGGTCTTAGGTTCACACCTATGGAATTAAAGTAAATTCCTCTTCCGAAATTTCAACAAATTATTGTTTTCCCCTTGAAAAATAGCGGAAATAATGCTATAATAAAAAAATAATGCGGAATTTTTCCGGCACAACAGAAGAAAGAAGGAAAGAATTTATGGCAGACACTATGCAGGGTCTTAGAAGGACCTGCTTATGCGGCGAAGTCACCCTGGAAATGGGCGAGGTTGTCGTAGGCGGCTTCACACAGAGAGTTCGTGACAAGGGAAGCCTTATTTTCATAGATTTAAGGGACAAGTCCGGCATCGTTCAGCTGGTGTTCGATGAAACAACCGATAAGAACGTTTTCGAAAAGGCAGAGAGCGTCCGCTCCGAGTATGTTCTTCTCGCAAAGGGAACAGTACGCGCACGCGAGAGCGTAAACACCGAGATAAAGACCGGCGGCGTTGAGATAATGGTAACGGAACTGCGTATTCTTTCAAAGGCGCAGACCCCTCCCTTTGAGATAGTCAGCAACACCAAGACCAACGAGGAACTCCGTCTTAAGTACCGCTACCTCGACCTGCGCCGTGAGCCGCTCCAGAAGAACCTCATCATGCGCCACGAGATCGCAAAGGCAGCCCGCGAGTACTTCTATGCCAACGGATTCACCGAGATCGAGACCCCGATGATGATAAAGTCCACCCCCGAGGGCGCACGCGACTACATCGTCCCCTCCCGTATCCACAACGGAAAGTTCTATGCGCTGCCCCAGTCCCCGCAGATGTACAAGCAGCTGCTGATGATCGCAGGCATGGACAGATACATTCAGCTTGCACGCTGCTTCCGCGACGAGGACCTGCGCGCAGACCGTCAGCCGGAGTTCACACAGATAGACCTTGAGATGTCCTTTGTTGACGTTGACGATATTCTCGAGTGCCTTGAGGGCTTCGTAAAGCACCTCTACAAGACCGTTCTCAACGTTGATATCCCCACACCGCTGCCCCGTCTGACCTACGACGAGGCCATGAACCGCTATGGTTCCGACAAGCCTGATACCCGCTTCGGTATGGAGATAACCGACATCTCCGATATCGTAAAGGACTGCGGCTTCTCCGTATTCAAGGACGCCATCGCTAACGGCGGTTCCGTGCGCGGTATCGTTGCAAAGGGCGCGGCTGCAAAGCTCACCAGAAAAGAGATCGACAAGCAGACTGAATTCGTACGCGGTATCGGCGCAAAGGGTCTTGCTTATGTAAGATGGGTGGACGACGCCCCCAACTGCTCTTTCGCCAAGTTCATGGGCGAGGGCGAACTTGAGGCTATCCTCAAGGCTCTCGGCTGCGAAAAGGGCGACGTTGCCCTCATCGTTGCTGACAAGGATAAGGTAACGCTGCCGGTTCTCGGCGCGCTCCGTCTGAAGATCGCAAAGCAGCTCGACATCATTCCCGAGGGCTGGAACTTCCTGTGGATCGTGGAATTCCCGTTCTTCGAGTACGACGACGAGAGCGGCGAGTGGCTCGCTATGCACCACCCGTTCACAATGCCGCTTGACGAGTGCATTCCCTACCTCGACACAGACAAGGCAAAGGTACGCGCTAAGTGCTACGACCTCGTCCTCAACGGCATCGAGCTTTCCAGCGGTTCTATCAGAATCACAGATCCCGAACTGCAGCAGCATATGTTCGAAATGCTCGGCATGACCGACGAAGAGATAAACGCGAAGTTCGGCTTCCTCGTTGACGCTTACAAGTACGGCGCTCCTCCCCACGGTGGCGCCGGCATCGGCCTTGACAGACTTGCAATGCTCATGTGCGGGTGCGACAGCCTGCGCGACGTCACTGCATTCCCCAAGGTGCAGAACGCAAGCGAGCTGATGAGCGAGGCTCCCTCCACGGTAAGCGACGAGCAGCTCAAGGAACTCGGCATCGCGATAGTCAACAGCGAAGAATAATTTATCCAGGCGGTGAAGTACATGGAAAAGCACGAATACAAGGAACTTTCAGAGCTTGCAGCAAACGGCGACACAAAGGCATTTGCACGGCTGTATGAAACACTGTACCGTGAGATGTACTACACCGCCTGCTATGCTCTTTCCGACGAAGCGGACGCGGTGGAAGCAGTCACCTACACCGTGCGCGACGGGTTTTCCGCGATAGGAAAGCTGCGGTCGGAGGAGGCGTTCCGTACATTCATGATGAAAACGCTCTGCGCGCGCATTCGGTCGAAATTCAGGGAATACGCAGCGGAAGAGCGGAGTTTCCCGGAGGACAACGGGGAATTCGACATCATGACGGAATTCCGCAGGCTCGACGATACAGAACGGCTGATAAGCTGCCTTTACATCGGCGGCAGGTTCCAGCCGGACGAGATATCCGCGTACGCCGGTATCTCGCTTTCAGGCGTGAAAAAGAAGCTTGAGCGCGTTATCGCGGGCTTCGAGCTGGATTAACAGACCAAACCGGAAAGAAGGTGAATGCATGACAGTTTCACAGATAAGGGAGCTTATGATGGAGCGGGTAGTCCCGGAAAGCGTGCTCCCGCAGAACATCACAGCCTGCCTCATCGACGAGGACGCCGCGCCGCCTGAACTGGACGCATTCACGTTCCTGAACCGGCTGCGTTCTCTGGGCATAGGCTCAGCGGACTTCCTGTACCTGCTGAAAGGCTGCGGCGCGCCCGCTGAGGCAGTCGAGAAGATAGAGCAGCACCCGGATATGAACCTGCAGTCGCTGATAGTCACGCTGGACGGCTCGGGGCTTACCCCCAGGGACTACACACGCATGCTCTACACCGCACGCCAGCTGTGGGAGCGCACCATAACCATGCGCCTTGAACTCGACGAAGTGAACGCGCAGCCCGCGCCGGAGCCGCAGATACGCACCGCAAGGCAGAAAAAAACGCCGGACGAAACGCCGGAAAACGACGAGCCGGAAAAGCCGCTCCCCCGCACCGCGCGGCAGAAGAAAAAGGTCGAAAAGGAATTCCACGAATATGCCGGCGTAAAGCCGATAGGCAAGCGAAATTCCGACGACGGGGAGCCGGAGGTCTATACCGCGGTACAGTTGAACCTCCCCCCTGAAATAGACGAAAACGACGATACCCCCGCTGAAGAAGCCGAGCCGCAGGAGCAGGAACTCCGCGAGGACGACCCCAACAGCAGGAAAAAGGCGCTCATCGCGTGCGCCGTTGGTGCAGCGATAGTCTGCGCAGCCGATATCGCAGTGGGAATGCTAGGTTTTTCCGCGCCGCATAACGACAGTGCGAGCCTGCATTTCGCGGCTGATACCACCGAGATATTCACCGAGATATACAACGCCTACACGAACGGGCGTATCGGCGGGGAAAACATACAGCCTGCCACCCCGCAGGCGCAGGTATTCGGCAATCTGCTTGTGACCGGCGACGAGCAGCTTGGCAGCTTTTCAGCCGGGAACTATATCTGGTCCGCGGAGCCTGATAACATCACGGTGCGCGATATTTCCGACGGCTCTGAGGAAACTGAGATACTCCCTCCGACGGGCGCTCAGTTCGTCCGGGTGGAATTCACGGAGAACGGCGTTACGGCAGTGTTCAGCGGCGAAGGCTTCTGCGGCGTCACCGGTGCTGACGAAAACGGCACGCTGTGGACTTCGGCGCAGTGCGGTGATTTAACGGATATCTTTGTTTCCGGGAATACGTTCCGGCTGGGCAGCGTTTACACTCCGGGATTTACCGAGAGCTTCACCATTTCCGACGAACTCGCGTACATGCCCTGGACGGAGTATTCAGGTGAACGCACGGCGCTGCTGCCCGGTGAAACCGCCGTCACCGGAAGCGCACAGGGCTGCAGCTACGCGATGAACGCGGAATACACCGCAAACGGCGAGATAAAAACGCGAATGGCAGCGCTCGGCGACCCGATATACAGCGGCGCGGAATTCTTCTCGGCAGCGATGCGCGACGGAGAACAGACGCTGCTTATTACGCTTGACGGCAGCTCTGAACTGACCTGCTGCAATACCGGCACCGCGACTGCAGCCGCAGCCGCAAACGGACTTATCGCCACCGCTGAGAAAGCCGACGACGGAACGACCACGGTCTACATACGCGACCGCGACCTGAAAACGATCGGCGCATTCACTGCCGGCAGCAGCGTGACCGCGATGGAATTCGACGGCACTTCCCTGCTGACCAGCGACGGCGATGTTGTGACATTCGCGGCCGACCTCTCAGCACCCGCTGAGCCGAAACCGCTCGCGCTGACTGCGGCAGCCGGCGTGATAAACGGCGAATATGCGCTGTGCCACAGCACTTCCGCAGCCGGTATCGCACTTACGCTCTATCATCTCGAGGACGGAAAGGCAGTGCAAGCCGACAGCTTTTCAAAAACGCTGACCGCTGCCGAGCTTGAAAGCTTCCGCTTTGTCGGCAGAAACACCACCGTCGTGAATGGAACGGAATGCAGCGGCACTGCTTACACATGGTTCGACGGCGTTTCGCTGGTGAGCGAATTCGCGGAAATGGGCAAATCCCGTAATGTCCGCACGCTATACGACGACCCCGACGGATTTACCGCAGCAGCATACACAAACGATGGTCTTGTGCTGCTCTGCGGCAACAGAAAACAATAAAAATCAGGAGCTGTGAAAACGGCTCCTTTTTGTATGAAAACGTATTCCGCAGCGCTTTATTTTAAGGTGGTATTTTATACAGAATGGCTGGTGCAAATTAATGCAAATGTCCAAAAATCTGAAATGGCGTTGACAAAAAATAGATTGTAGTATATAATTAATATAAGGTCACCTCTAAAAACCGGTTTGAAAAGGGAAAATGGGTAGAGTGCGCCGAATGCGATG
>ENA-OZUP01000252-OZUP01000252.1-human-gut-metagenome-genome-assembly--contig:-NODE-252-length-13877-cov-7.814571_pt1 | contig 13877 bp, 8 predicted proteins | sample MGYA00243436_ERZ654027 | MGnify/ENA primary metagenome ERZ654027 (study PRJEB26926, sample SAMN06164567) | human gut metagenome | biome: ENVO:00009003; feature: ENVO:2100002; material: ENVO:00002003...
ATGTGTATAAGAGACAGGTTTACGAGAATTACGCTGGAAAAAGCGCCAAGCTGGAGCAGTGCATGGAGCTTGTCGAAAGCTGCGTTAATTCCGGACACAAGGTGCTGCTGTTCTCGCAGTTCACGTCAATGCTCGATATTATCGCGGTGCGTCTGAACAGCGCAGGGACGAGTTATTTCATGCTGACAGGTTCGACAAAGCCGGCGCAGCGGTTGAAAATGGTGAACAGCTTCAACACTGATGATACAAGCGTGTTCCTGATTTCGCTGAAAGCGGGAGGAACTGGGCTGAACCTCACCGGAGCAGACGTTGTGATCCACTACGACCCATGGTGGAACAGCTCGGCAGAAAATCCGGCTTCCGACCGCGCATACCGGATCGGGCAGAAGAACAACGTTCAGATCTACAAACTCATCACCCGGAACACCATTGAGGAGAAAATCCGGGAGCTCCAGATGGCAAAATCGGGACTTGCAGATATTGTTCTCGGCGGGGAGGGCACCGGGAATATCATGAGCATGACCGCCGAGGAGATACTGGAGTTGCTGCGGTGATCATATGCAAAATGCCATGCTCGGTAATCGCAGCATGGCATTTGTTATTGATAAACTCGGGCGAATTGCCACTATCTCTTTTTGTAGATGACAAGCTCCGGATTCTCGCCGTTTACTTCGTATGTTGCAACCAGAATAAATTCCATATTTGCGATAACTCCGAAGCATACTCTGCCGCCGAACTCGCATTCAAGCTGATTTCCGAGATACGTTGTATTGTCGTCCAGAAATTTCACCGTTTTTCCGCTGGGAAGCCTGTATTCAAGATTAACATAGCTGCCGACAAGCGCGTTGAGCTTCGTCAGCTTCGGCATACCCTCGATATTCAGGGCATTTATCTCCTCAATAAGCTGCTTTTTGAACTGCTCGAATGCTCCGTTGCCGCCTAGCTCCTTATAACGTTTCCAGTAGTCGAGCTTGGGTAAGGTTTCCCGGAGGTAAGCCCTTGCTTCCTCCTCGGAATACCGCTCGTTTGCCATGCTCTTAACGCAGACGTCGATCAAGTCGTCCATGTCGCTGTACATATATTCTCCGTCGGCATAGCACCATTTGCAGTAATGCTCGTTGAAACAGCCGTCCTTTTCCCGTGAAATGCTGCTGTCCTCCAGAGGCATTCCGCAGCACTGGCAAACAAGCTTCATGGGCGAGCCAAGCAGTGTGTTTATCGAGACATCATACAGCTTTGACAGGAGTTTCAGCGTTTCGGTGTTCGGGACAGTTTCGCCGTTCTCCCAGCGGGAAACCGCCTGACGGGTCACGAATACCTTTTCGGCAAGTGCGTCCTGCGACAATCCATGCTTTGTGCGAAGCTCCAGCAGTACATTCTTTGGTTCCATAATAATACCACCCTCCATAACGTGATAGCTATATTGTACCACAGCTTATCTGGCAATGCAAGCAACTGTCTGTTGCGGAGGATTATAAAAATACTCAGGTATTTTGGAAGCTGTCCTCAAAAGAGTTATAACAGGTGATCGTTTAAAGAGCAAATAATGCATAATAAGCCAAATCAAAGATTGATATTCGCGTTTTCGCGAAAGGAACCAGTAATTTGCGTAATATACCAAATTATGTATTGAAAAAAGCTCTCCCATCTGTATAATAGAATAAAATGGATGTACTGTGTGAATACGGCACACGCATTATCGTAATATGCTATAAATGGCATGAAATTGATTTGGAGGTATTAATATGACAAAAACGAAAACACGGTTTCTGACCGTGGGTCTGGCGGTCATAGTGCTGCTTGCGGCGGCATTGTTCGTCATTCCCTCTTTGGGGACTACGGCAGACGCGGCATGGGACGGAACCACCATCGCCGGCACTTTTGCAGGAGGCAAGGGCACGCAGGACGACCCGTACCAGATCGCGAACGGCGAACAGCTTGCGTACCTTGCGCAGCAGGTCAATAACGACGCATTATCCGACGGCGAATATTTCGTGCTGACCGACGACATCGACCTCGGGGGCAAAGAGTGGATGCCGATAGGCTCGGATGATTACGATTTTTGGGGCATTTTCAACGGCAACGGGTATACTATATCCAACCTCAAGCCGACTGTCTACAACGGTTATACAGGTCTGTTCGGCAGTAACAGTGGCACTATCAGGAATGTTGATCTTGATGGGGTTGATGTTGTTTATACAGAGGGCTACGGTGCTGCGGCACTGTGCGCAAAAAACGGCACCTGGGGAACGATCGAGGGCTGCGCGGTTCTCGGCGGCAGAATAGACGCATCCAGCACTGATGCATCAGGCGTGGCTGCGGGTATCTGTGCCGTAAATTCCGGCAAAATCAACAAGTGCTACAATATGGCGGCTGTGACGACCAATACCATCGGCGCAGGAATTGTATACGCTAATGGTTCAGACGGCACCGTATCCAACTGCTATAACGCAGGCGAAGTTTCGGGTACGTCAACTTACAGAGGAACCATTGGCGGAATCTGCTCAGAAAACTACGGCAAAATTGAATACTGCCTGAATTATGGCGACGTAAAAAAATGCAAAGACCGCCGGCAGTATCTGCGCTTCAAACTATTATGGTGAATCAACAAGCACTAGTGAATACAGCACAATTAACTCGTGCTACAGCGACAGCAATGCCTGCAGTGCTGAGCCTATCGGATTCGCTGGCGGAGGCAGAGAGTCCGATGTTGGAAAAAAGACCACGGCAGAGCTTTGCGGCACTATCCCGAGCGGCTTTGACAGCACAATTTGGTCTGATGGCAGCAAGACAGCCAAGGTTGACGAGAATAATGCGAGAAAGCACACGGTGACATACACCTATCCGAGCCTTACCGGCGTTGGAAGTACGTATTCTGTTGAGGTAAAGGAGTACAACTTCAGTACTGGCGATTTCGAAAGCTGGAAGCCATACACCGAAATCGGCAAGGCTGAGGAATTTATCGCTATCGGAAACGATGAATCAAAGTGGGGCGGTAGCTATGTCCTCACAGCGGATATTGACCTCAGCGGCAAGACTGTCAAGCCGATAGGTGATGGGGTTAATGGTACATTCAAAGGCAATTTCAGCGGTGACGGGCATACTATCAGCGGCGTTAAGATAAACGGCAACAAAAACGTTGGTCTGTTTGGATATGCCGGTGACAGCAGCGGCAGCATGAGCACAATTATGAACCTCGCTGTCGAGGGCGATATAGTCGGCAAAGATAACGTTGGCGGCATTTGCGGATACGGAAATGAAAAAGTCGAAATTTTCGCTTGCTCGTTTAAGGGCAGCGTAAGCGGCAAAGATTGTGTCGGCGGTATCTGCGGAGTAATCTACAGGAGCTGTTACATTGAGAACTGTTTCAACTCCGGCACAATCGAGGGAACAGGCGACGTAGGCGGTTTGCTCGGTTATGTGAGTGATGTCGGGAATGTTAATAACAGCATAAATGTTGGCGAAGTTACCGGCAAAAATTTCGGTCCTATCTGTAGTGTTGCGTATGGTACAAATGCTAATAATAACTACTATAACTCGGACGTCTTTAGCGGCACTGACAGCAATGGCACTCCTAAGACCTCAGCAGAGCTTTGCGACAAGGACTCTTTCAATAGTCTGAATCTTAATAATTCCATTTGGCAAGCGGGCGGAATTACACGAACCACTGACGCTGAAAATAAGAGAATGAGCGTGGTGAATGCAAAATCTCCGAGCCTTATCGGCGTTGGAGAGCCGCTTTCCCTCGGCGAAGAAAAGCAGTACAACTTCAAGACTAACGGCGACAATGACGACTGGCAGGAATACACCGAAATCAACTCGGCAGACGATCTGGCTAAAATCAACGACAACCTCAGCGGCAGATATGTCCTGATGACAGACATCACTCTCGGTGACTTCACGCCCATAGGCAGCCAAGACGCTCCGTTCACGGGCAAATTCAGCGGCAACGGGCATAAAATAACCGCCAAAAATGCAGGTATTTTCGGCTACAACGAGGGCACTATTATGAACCTCGCTGTCGAGGGCGATATTACCGGCAGCGGCAATAATGTCGGCGGTATCTGCGGAACTAACAACGGCACAATTTTCGCTTGCTCGTTTAAGGGCAGCATAAAGGGGGCAGAATATGTCGGCGGTATCAGCGGATATAACAGCGGCACCGGCACCATAAGCAACTGCTATGCGATAGGCTCGGTTGAAGCGACCGTAGATCATGCGGGCGGAATCAGCAGCATAAATGATGGTAGTATGGCAATCAGGTACTGCTATTTCGCAGGAACAGCTGTGGCTCCCAACGACTACAACGCAATTTGCAACGGTTCCAGCCCAAACTGTTATTACGACAGGGAACTATTTAATATCAATAGTAACCTCAGTGAATCCATAGCCACGGAAAAGCTTTGCGATAGCGCTAAATTGCCGGAATATTTTAGCGCCGATATTTGGGAAACAGGCGAATTTTCCGTAAAATCAACTGATGGAAAATTCCGCACGGTAAGCTTCACATATCCTCGCCTTAAAGAGGGCTGCGAGGCTTATGCGTTTAACGATGTCAAGCAGTACAATTTCGGCATGGACGGCAAAGACGACTGGGCGCAGTTCAACGAGATCAACTCTTTGGACGATTTGAATAACATCAATAAAAATCACCATACAAACTTTGTCTTGATGACTGACATCGACCTCAACGGAGGTACATTATCGCCCCTAGTACCCAACAGTACGTTCTGGGGCAATTTCAGCGGCGACGGGCATACTATCAAAAATGGCACAATCGGCAGCGGCGGCGACTTTGCGGCTCTGTTCTCAAATAACAGCGGCTTGATTATGAACCTTGCAGTCAAATGCGACGTTTCCGGTGCTGATTTAGTCGGCGGTATCTGCGGAAGGAACCACGGCACAATTTACGGCTGCTCGTTTGAGGGCAGCGTTAAGGGTAATAAGTGGGTCGGCGGTATCTGCGGAGAAATGAGAAGCGGTGAAGGTGAACATATAAGTAACTGCTATGTAATAGGTACGATTGAGGCAACAGGCAATTTGGCAGGCGGAATCAGCGGCGATTCTAGGGGAGCTCAAAAAAAATATGCTGAATTCTTTCCTCCCAGAATTGAGAACTGCTATTTCGTGGGAACCGTGACCGTTCCCGAAAATGCGCAGAAAGACGCAATAACCGTTAAAACAACTGCTGACACATATGTGCTCACTGTCACGAACTGCTACTACAACAACGAGCTTTACACGGAAGCAAGCAGCAATAGCTCAGGTCTTACCACGCTTGAGATGACTTCTTCCAACGCGCTCACTACAATGGGGCTTGATACCTCTATATGGGAGAAGAAAGCCAACACGGTTGTTGACAGCGACGGCGAAAACGGCGCGGCATATTACCCCTCGATAAAGGGCAGCACGCACGTTCCGTCCGAGAAGTTCACTGCAAGCCTTACGTTTGAGAGAACGGACAACAAGAAGCTTACCTACCTTGATGAATTTGAAATCAGGTACGGCGGCGAGATCGTGTTTGCAAACGGCGTCACTATAAAGCTGGACAATACCAACTGCGAGTTATCGGCATCCGATGACGTTGATGACAGCTATTTGTATATTGTCGATTTTGACAATGTGACGTCGGATATGTTTGTGACAACTGTTGCATCGGCAGGGGAAATTACCTATACGTTCAAATGCCCGCCGAGAACGAACTCTAATGTGAGTGAACTCCTGCCAAGCGAAGGCTTGACAAAGGGCTTTTCCATAGACGCAGCAAAATATACCCTTACGGCGGACGATTTTGAGGTAGAATTACCTACTGACCCCATATATAACGGCAAGCCTTGGAACGCTACGGCAAAAATTAAAGAAAATACTCAGCTGGCAATGTATAAAGGCTGCGGCGACATCACCGTGAAGTATTATGACATGACAACGGGCGAGGAAGCCGAGCCGATAAACGCGGGCAAATATCTGGTGAAGCTGGACGTTTCCGAGAGCGAAAACTGCTATGCGGCAACGGACCTCACAGCAGACGGCAATATATGGTCTTTCACAATAGAACAGGCAGAATATTATCCCGCACCTGTCAACGTGGCATACAACTGGGCAACAACGGGCGAACATTTCGTCTATGTAGATTTTCCTGCGGATATGGGAACGATTAGCAAAATCCATGACGCCGAAATATCATGTGACGCTTCTGTCATTTCGAACGCTCGTTACGAGGACGGAAAGGTGTACTTCACATTCAGCGACGCAAACACCGAACAGGATATCCGCAAAATGGCGTTAATTGAGTGCAAGATCGACAGCCAGAACTATCAGACTATCACCGCCAAGGTTTACGTTACGCTTAGCGGTCTGGAGAATCAGGAAGCACCCAGTGCCGACAAATTCGACCTTGTTCTGAAAAACAACGGCAGCGACATCACAGCCGAGATAAAGACAGAGCTTACCGGCGTAGAGTTCAGCTTTGACGGAGTGTTATGGAGCACTCGTTTCTCGACCCCCGCACAGCATGATGAGCTTATCGTAGGATATATCCGTTATGCGGCGACATCTACGCACAACGCAAGTGCGCCGTCGTTCAAAAAGGTAAGGTCAGGTCACGGCGACATCTCTGCAAATCATTACGACAGGGTAGAACCCTCCTGCGTAGACGATGGCAATATCGAATACTGGGAATGCACTCAGTGCAACAAGAAATTCAGCGACGCTGAGGGGCTGAATGAGGTCAAGACAGTCGTTCTTGCCGCGCTCGGTCACAAACTCTCTGCGGCGGTAGAGGAAAACAGAGTTGAAGCAACCTGCGTTGTTGACGGCTCATATGACGAAGTGGTTTACTGCTCCGTTTGCGAGGAGGAATTTTCCAGAACTCACCACACGATCCCAGCACTGGGTCATAAATGGGAAACCAAGTGGAGCCACGACGAACACGACCACTGGCACAAGTGTGAAAACTGCGATGAAATCAATGATAAGGCGGCGCACATTTCCTCAGGAGCGGCGACAGAAACAACTCCGGAAACCTGCACCGTGTGCAGATACGTTATTTCTCCGGAACTCGGACATATTCATGCAAACCATTTGACCGAGGTTCCGGCAAAGACACCAACCTGCATAGAGGACGGCAACAAGGCATATTTCAGATGTGAATGCGGCAAGCTGTTCACCGACAGCACCGCAGCGACCAAAACCACACTCGCAGATGTCACGATAAAGGCAGAGGGTCACAAGTTCGGCGACTGGGTAACTACAAAGCAACCCACTTACACTACCACCGGAATAAAGACCAGAACCTGCTCCGCTTGCGGCGCGACCGAGGAAGACACGATTCCGAAGAAAACAGGCGGCTCTTCCGGCGGTGGAAGCTCCAGACCGAGCACACCGACTGAAACCAAGCCCGCAATAAACGGTTCACAGAAGAGCTGGTCTGACATCGCGGCAGACGTAGCGAAGCTTCCGGTAGGCGGTTCAGCGACAATCAGCATGAACGGCGAAACTACAGTTCCGTCCGACGTTATCAGGTCTATAAAGGACAGCAAGGCAAAGGTAGAGTTCGTTATCGATAGCACAAGAAGCTGGATAGTGGACGGCTCGAAGATAACCTCGGCTTCTGCGGCTGACTTCTCAATACTTCCCGGAAACGCTGATAAGAGCGTGCTCCGCGGGGTTATCGGCGCGGATATCAAAATCAAGGATACCGGAGTTCCGGCTGACCTTAAGCTGACATTCCGCAGGGAGTTCGCGGGTCAGTTCGCGAACGTCTATAAGCTGACTGACGGCAAGCTGGTGTTCCAGAACTGCGTTAAGGTCGATGAAAACGGCATTGCGACAGTTTCCGGAGTAAATACAAATGGCGAGTATGTCGTAATGGTTTGCAAGTTCAGCGACAGATCCGGCGACATGAACAATGACGGCATTCTGAATGCGATTGACGCATCGTCTGTCCTCAAAGGCATTGTTGGAATCGCGGACGGAGAGAATCCCCTTATGGGCGATTACAACGGAGATGGAGTTGTTAACGCGCTTGACGCGGCAGCAATACTGAAAGCAATAGTCGGAATCGCGGCATAATCTATCCGAATAATTAACGATGGGCGTACAGAGATGTGCGCCCATTGACTTTAACTAATATGCTTCATATGCCGCTCCGTGCAATGCATCAAATTCCGGCTATAAGTTTGAGTATTGCCGAAGCGTCAAGCGCATTGACTGTTCCATCTCCGTTGAAATCAGCCATCAGCGGATTTGTTCCAGATTCTGCACCGATAATGCTCTTGAGTATTGCCGAAGAATCACGCTCGTCAAGAACGCCATCGTTGCTCATGTCGCCCACAATGTCGCTGAACTTGCATACCATCACAACATATTCGCCCTTTGAATCCGTACCGGAAACTACCGAAGTGCAGTCATCTCCGACTCGTGCGCAGCTCTGGAATACAAGCTTGCCGTCAACAACCTTATAGAGATTTGCGAATTGACCTGCGAATTCCTTGCGGAATGTAAGCTTCAGGTCAGCGGGAATGCTGATATTGTTTATCTTGATATCCGCGCCGGTAACTCCGCGAAGCACGCTCTTATCAGCTTTGCCGGGGAGAATTGAGAAGTCTGCCGCAGAAACGGTGATTATCTTCAAGCTGTCAATTATCCAGTTCTTGGAACTGTCAGCTACAAGTTCAATTTTCGCCTTCGATTCACTGATAGCCTTGATTACATCAGCAGGAAGTTTTGTTTCACCGTTCATATTAATAACTGATGTACTTCCGGCAGGAAGATTCTTGATATAAATACAGATATCTGACCAGCTCTTTGATTTTCCGTTGATAGTAGGATTAGTATCAGTCGCAGCAGGCTTGGTCGGTCTGGAGCTTCCACCGCTGCTTCCAGAGGTCTTTTTGGTGAATGATGCGGAGGTTACAGTGCTGTCCTGCGAAAGCTCGCTGTGAAGTATCACAATGTCGTAAAGCCGGGTTTTATCAGCGTTGCAGAGCAGCGAATACAGACACACCGAAAGCGGACGAGCGTATTTTTCGTTGCAGGCGCAGCAGATATTCACCGATCTGAAAGAGGGAGAAAGGCTAGGCATATCTTTATCCTCCAGGTACGGTTTGCTTAATTATATGTCATTTTCTGTTAAACATACTTTTATTATACTATATGATCGGGTGGTTGTCACCTATTTTATAGGATTTTTTGGTATCAAGAATTATCAGTAATGACATCTTTTATACCTCGCTCCGGCTTATTTCAATCAGCTTTTCTGAAATTCCGGACATCTGCGCAAAGGCTTCCTCCATCGCAGGGGCAGAATCGGCGACATTCGATTGATGTTCTGCGCTTTCCTAATGATCTTCTGTGTTTCAATAACAGCCTTGTTGGAGCGGCTCTGAGTTCAAGAATCCCTGCTGCTTTGTCCATTGCACTGCCTATTTTCTCAATGCAATCGTAAACCCGATATGCGCTTTGCTTGCCATCAGTTTCTAAGAACGAACTCAGTGCTTTACTTTCATTGACATTACATGTATAATATGATATAATCGAGATAAACAGTAATCGTTCAGACAGAAAGGAAAACCGCCATGCCGCTGCAAATCGTCAGAAACGACATCACAAAAATGAATGTTGACGCAATAGTCAACGCTGCGAATACATCGCTTCTTGGGGGCGGCGGTGTTGACGGCTGCATTCACCGCGCCGCAGGTCCGGAATTGCTGGCTGAGTGCAGAAAACTCGGCGGCTGCGAAACCGGAAGTGCCAAAATCACAGGCGCCGGAAAACTCCCCTGCAAATATGTGATCCACGCCGTAGGTCCGCGCTGGTTCGGCGGAAAATTCGGCGAGCGCGGCAAGCTTATTTCCTGCTATCGCACGGCTCTTGAACTGGCAAGCGAACACGGCTGTGAAACGGTCGCGTTTCCTTTGATCTCATCGGGGATTTACGGCTATCCGAAGGATCAGGCGCTTCGAATTGCTGTCGATACCATCAGCGAATTTCTGTTTGATAACGACATGACGGTCTACATCGTCGTATTTGACAAAAAAGCATATCAGATAGGCAGGAAGCTTTTTTCCGACATTGCCGGGTACATAGACGACAACTATGTGGACGAGCATACAGATTTCAACGCTGAGCGCCTGCGCCGAGCGAGCACGTTCAGAAATTCCCGGGCGATATGTGAAGAAGCTGCCGAACCTGATATGATGATAGCTGCTCCAATGGCAGCTTCATCGGAAATGTCACTTGACGAGGCTCTGAAGCAGATCGATGAGAGTTTTTCGGAAATGCTCCTGCGCAAAATTGACGAGAAAGGCATGACGGACGCGCAGTGCTACAAGAAAGCAAATATTGACCGCAAGCTGTTCTCAAAGATCCGCAGCGATAAGATGTACAAGCCAAGCAAACCGACTGTTATTGCGTTTGCTGTCGCTCTTGAACTGCCGTTGGAGGAAACACGGGATATGCTCATGAAAGCAGGATTTGCGCTGTCGCATTCAAATAAATTTGATATCATCATTGAGTATTTCATCAGGAACGGAAACTACAACATCTTTGAAATAAACGAAGCCCTGTTCGCCTTTGACCAGAACCTGCTCGGAGCATAAAAATGTCGCCTGCCATGCGACCACGGCAGCCCGATAAATCCGTATAATATGAATGTAAGGTGACGGCCGAGCAGTCATATTTTCATATACGGAGGTATTCAGGCATGAAAAAGAACTTAACAGAAATCGTATTTATCCTTGACCGGAGCGGCTCTATGAGCGGGCTTGAAGCGGACACGATCGGCGGCTTCAATTCCATGATTGAAAAGCAGAAGAATGCCGAGGGCGAAGCGCTGATTTCCACAATTCTATTTGACAACACAAGCGAGGTGATCCACGACCGCGTAAACGTCCGTAACATCACACCGCTGACAAGAGAGGACTACACAGTCGGCGGTTGCACCGCGCTTCTGGACGCAATAGGCGGCGCAATTCACCACATCGGGAATGTCCATAAATACGCGCGAGCCGAGGATGTACCCGAGCATACGCTGTTCGTAATTACTACTGATGGAATGGAAAATGCAAGCCATAGGTATGATAGCAGAAAGGTCAAAAAAATGATCGAGCGGCAGAAAGAAAAGTACGGCTGGGAGTTCCTTTTCCTCGGCGCAAACATTGACGCAGTTGAAACGGCAAGGAACTTCGGGATCGGCGAGGACCGCGCTGTAAACTACAACTGCGACAGCGAGGGAACACAGCTCAATTACGATGTGCTGAGTAAGGCAATATGCTCTGTACGGTGCAGCGCACCGCTTTCTTCCGACTGGAAGGAGGAAATTGAGAAGGACTATGAAGCCCGTAGGAGCGGCGGAAGAAAACGATGAGGGCTGCCGCAGTTCAGGGCATAGCAGAGTTTTCGCACAAGTCGTATAGTTCCGTTCACGCATAATTTCCGTCTCGGGAATATGAAAAAAGAGCAGCCGTGCGGCTGCTCTTTGCTGGGTTAACGTGCGCGATAAACTGGAATTTAACGTACTTTCTTTGAAAGATAAAGAACAAGGTCATCATCGTTAGTATAAATTGTATCATAGGGTGTGCATATTTTATCCTTATACCATACTCCCGAACCATCGGGAATATAACATCTTTTAACATACATTCTTTGCGCACTTCCATACCCATTATGAATGCGATGAAAGCCGACGAAATAAGGCTGTATGCCTTACGAGGAGGTTTGACGACGAAGATGGCGCGCACTGCACATTTTCGCTCACATGAGGTTTTTAGAGGTGACCTTATGATACCACAAAACAGCTAATAAAACTATTTGACTTCTCCAGTGAGGAGTGTTCTGTCTGAGCATTTATCCATGGAGATAATGATTACCCACTTGATTTTTTCAAAAAAACAGGGTATAATATAGTCAAATCATGATTTAGTAAATCGCGATTAGCAAAGATGAGGTGCTCATATGTTTATTGGAAGAGAGTCGGAACTAAATTTCCTCGAAGAGCGTTATAGCAGTAATAAAGGCGAACTGGTCGTATTGTACGGTCGAAGGCGCGTTGGCAAAACCGAAACGTTAAAACAATTCTGTAAGGACAAACCCCACCTGTTCTTTTCTTGCCGTGAATGCACAGACAAGCTCCAGCTAAAGAATTTTTCAGAAAAGCTGTTAAAGGAGAAAATCCCCGCAAGCGCATATATATCTGAGTTTGCGGATTGGGAGAAAGCATTCCGCAGCATAACCGAACTGCCTTACGGTGAAAAGAAAAAGCTCGTTGTAATAGATGAGTTTCCTTATATGTGCAAAGGCAATGAGAGCATTCCATCTGTTTTGCAGAATCTCTGGGACGACCTGCTGAAAGACGAAAATATTATGCTCATTCTCTGCGGCAGTGCAATGAGCTTTATTGAAAAAGAACTGCTCGCAGAGAAGAATCCGCTTTACGGTCGTGCTACCGGAATATACAAAATGACCGAGATGGGGTTTTATGACGCAGCAAAATTTTTCCCGGATTATTCTCCAAAGGAAAAAGTAATAGCTTATTCTATTCTTGGCGGTATTCCGCACTATCTGAACCAATTCGACGGCAGCAGGACGCTAGAAAAGAATATCAAAAAGAGCATTCTCTCAAAAGGCAGCGCTCTTTACAGCGAGGTAGAATTTCTACTGCGCCAGGAGCTGCGCGAAACGCCTGTTTATAACTCCATTATTGAGGCTGTTGCTCTCGGAAACACAAAGCTGAATGAAATCAGTATGAAGTCGCTTATAGACGACACCTCTAAAACCAGTGTATACCTGAAAAACCTCATTGAGCTTGGAATTATCGAGCGTGAGTTTTCCATTTCGGAAAGTATAAAGGAAAAAGCAAATTCAAACAAGGGCTTGTATCGGATAACTGATAATTTCTTTCGTTTCTGGTACGCCTTTGTGTTCACAAATATGTCTGAACTGGAAGGCGGAGATGTGGACGGAGTATACAAGTACTCGGTTGAACCGCTGCTTCATGAATTTGCAGCGATGCCATTTGAGGATGTCTGCCGCGAATATGTCAGAGAATTGCAAAAGGCTGGTAAGCTGCCATTCAGATATGCTAAAATGGGCAGATGGTGGGGCAGAACAACCGTAAGACGAGGGCAGGACACTGAACTTGCCGATACAGAAATCGACCTTCTTGCAATATCAAAGCAGTCTGACCAGTACCTTGTAGGTGAATGCAAATTCAAGGGGAAGCCATTCAGATATTCAGAATATCTTGACACGACCGCAAAGCTATCAAACTACAAAGATAAGGCTGAATTTTACTATTATCTGTTCTCGGAGTCAGGTTTCGATGAAAAAATCGTTGAAGAATCCGGGAGAAGTAACGGCAGCATAGTTCTGTGCGGATTAGACGATATAGTCAGCTTCAAATGAGCTGCTCACATCCATGTATTAACTGACATAATAATATGATTATTGGGAGCGTTGCACATCACAGGCAATGCCCCTTTTCTTTTTTAACTGCTCGGAAGCTGCTTTGGAAGTTACGCAAGCAGCTTTCGAGCATAACCACAAGTAATCGTGTGTAATGCATAAAGCTGATTTCTCAAAATAAAGTGACTTTGTCCTCCTGACGCTCAGCCCAGCTGCGTGACACAGCAGCACTGACCGCGTACCCTATCTGACGGTCAACGTTTGCACCGCAGGTGTACCCTATCGTCTTTGCCGTCTCCCTTGACCCGCTGAAGAACACGGACATGAAATATCGCTGCGGTGCGGTTTCAGCAATCCAAGCTATTTGCGGAGGTGTTCCGGAAATCGCCGGGATGTTCTCCGAGGTAATTCAGATTGAGAAATGGGAACCTCTAAAAACCGGTTTGAAAAGGGAAAATGGGTAGAGTGCGCCGAAT
>ENA-OZUP01000272-OZUP01000272.1-human-gut-metagenome-genome-assembly--contig:-NODE-272-length-13279-cov-4.625076_pt1 | contig 13279 bp, 8 predicted proteins | sample MGYA00243436_ERZ654027 | MGnify/ENA primary metagenome ERZ654027 (study PRJEB26926, sample SAMN06164567) | human gut metagenome | biome: ENVO:00009003; feature: ENVO:2100002; material: ENVO:00002003...
CACGACAAAACCTATCTGGCCACCATCAGACTCGGCCAGCGCACCACCACGGACGACGCCGACGGCGAACTGCTGCCGGAGGAGGGAACTATCGCCGAATTCCCTTCACGACAGACCGTTGAAGACGTCATCGCCCATCATTTCACCGGGCGCATCGAGCAGGTGCCGAACTCCTATTCAGCCATCAAAATCAACGGCCAGCGTGCCTATGATCTGGCCCGAGAAGGCAAGGACGTGGAACTCAAGGCCCGTCCGGTGACCATCTCGGAATTCAGCGTTTCGGCAGTGCGATACGGCTATGCTTCGACCACATGCGCGGGATCACCGCTTGCCGATGCCATCGAAATCGCCCCGGAGGAATCCTGGCATGCCGAAACCGACGGGCAAAACGAACCGAACATGCAGCCAGTCATGGAACTCGACGTGACTGTGACCTGCTCGGCCGGCACCTACATCCGCGCACTCGGCCGCGATCTGGGCTCCGAACTCGGTCTCGGCGGCCATCTGACCATGCTGCGCCGCATCCGCGTCGGGCGTTTCTCGGTGGACATGCCGAACGTCATGACCGCCCATACGGAAGCTAAGACCTTCACCAACCGCGAAGGCATCGAAGTGACACGCAACCGTGCGGTGCTTGACGATGCCGAGCATGCCGTTGACCACGCACTCGACCTGGTCGCCAGCGCGGCCGCTTCCATGGACATGCTTCCCGTCACCGAACAGGAGGCGACGGACCTGCGGTTCGGCCGTAGAATCGCCCACGACATCCATACGACCATGGCCGCGTACGTTCCCGAAACCAACGATCTGGTGGCGATCGTGGAACGCGCCAAACGTGGCGAGACCAAGCCGGTCGCGGTCTTCAACTGAAACAATCAAGACCGGCCTGCACGCAATACGAACACGACAAACACACGGACAATACGCAAAGAAGGACACATGAAGACGATCACGCTTACCCCCGATGCCAGCGGCATGGTGGATTGGCCGACCCTGAGCAACGACAAGAAGTCCGTGGTGACCATCGGCTCATTCGACGGCATGCATCAGGGACATCAGGCGGTCATCCGCCGTGTGGCCGAACTCGCCGAACAGGAGCAGGCGTTCTCCGTGGTGGTGCTGTTCGACCCGCGTCCCGCGCTGGTGCACGCTTACGCCGCCAAACATGACGGTCAGGAACCGCCCGCAGGCACGCCTGACACGCAGGCGCTGACCAGTGTGGACGAACGGCTGCGCGCCATCGACGCCATCGGCGTGGACTACACGCTCATCGTGCGCTACACCATGGCATTCGCCGCGAAATCATACCGCTTCTTCCTTGGTCAGATGGTCGGCAAACTCGGCATGCGCACGCTGGTGCTCGGCTCCGACGCCGCCATGGGCGCGAACCGCGCCGGAAACGTGAAGGCCATTGAGAATCTGGCGCTCGCCACCGGCGTGTTCCAGCTGGAGGTCGTGGACGATTTCGGTCCGGGGCTGACCCGAGTGCCGGTCAATGCGAAGCCGGTGATGCCGTCCGAACCCGGCGAGCCTTCCGACCCTCTGGAGGGGGCTTCCAAGGCCGAACGACGCGCATGGAGCAAGAAGCATCAGGCCAAGGAGGTGCGCACGTGGAGCTCCACCAATGTGCGCTATCTGCTGAGCCAAGGCCGTATCAAGGACGCAGACGCGATACTCGGCCACGCGCATGCCGTGGAAGGCACCGTGGTGCATGGCGAGGAACGCGGCCGCACCATCGGATTTCCGACCGCCAATCTGAGCGAGAACGTCGCCGGATACCTGCCGGTGGACGGCGTGTACGCCGGCTGGCTGGTCGATTTGGGGGAGAAGTCCGCCGACGGTGGCGAAGAAGCCGGGGAGAAACCGGCCGACGGCGTATCGCAGCAGTATGACGCTTCGTCCGTCAACGCGCGCGTGGCCATGCAGTCGCCACACCGCTGGCCGGCGGCCATCTCCATCGGCACCAAGCCGACGTTCAACGAGGACGGTGACGCCGAACGCGTGGTGGAAGCCTACGCCATCACCGATGACTGGTTGGACCTGTACGGCCATCAGGCGCGCGTGGAATTCGCTGGATTCCTACGCCCGCAGATCAAATTCGATTCGGCCGACGATCTGGTGGTCGAGCTGAAACGCAACGTCGAGGAGACGAAGCGCCTCACCGATTGAGGCGGATCGGTTCGATTGATTTGATTGGTTCGATTGACGCGAATCATTGACGCCATCCGTGTTTTGTTACCCAAACGGGCTTTCCCGGGTTGCAAAAAGCGGATGGCGATGCCGTTTGGGCATCGGCGACCTATCGCAGAATCGCGGCCAACGCGTCCTGCAACGTATCCGCCTGCACCACGCCCATTCCCGGCACGGCGACGTTCTTGCGCAGCGTCGGCACAACGGCGGTGGTGAAACCAAGACGCGCCGCCTCACGAAGCCGATATTCCAGTCTCGGCACCGGGCGCACCTGCCCGGTCAACGAAATCTCGCCGATCGCGCACGTCGTACGGGGAATCGGTTTCGATTTCGCAGCGCTCGCCAACGCGGCCACAATCGCCAGATCGCAACCCGGCTCACGCGCCTGACCGCCGGCGATTGTGGAAATGTACAGGTCGTTGGCCAGCAGATTGATGCCACCGTGACGATATAACACCGCCACCAGCATGGCGATACGGTTGGAGTCCACACCGTTCGCCGCGCGACGTGGCGTCGGCAGCACCGACCTGGTGACCAGCGCCTGCACTTCAATCGGCAGACTGCGATGCCCATCCAACGTGAACGTCACGCACGTGCCATCCACCTGCGTCGCCGCAGAACCATTGCCGGTTGATAGGAACAGGCCGGACGGATCGGTCACCTCCTCAATGCCCTCGCCGCTCATATCGAAACAGCCGACCTCATCGGTCGGTCCGAAACGGTTCTTCACTGCACGCAGCATACGCAACGCGGTTTCGGCATCGCCTTCGAACTGACAGACCACATCCACCAGATGCTCCAACGTACGCGGACCTGCGATCGAACCATCCTTGGTGACATGACCCACCAAAAGCACTGGAATATCAAGGGTTTTGGCGGTGTCAATCAGCGCGCTCGCCACTTCGCGCACCTGCGTGGATCCGCCGGAGATGCCATCGACGTCCTGCGAGACGATGGTCTGCGCCGAATCGACGATGGCCAACGCCGGCTTGAACTGTTCGATAAGCCCCAACACCGTGGACAGATCCGTGGTGGAGGCAAGCAGTAGATTCGGCTCCATGGCGCCGATGCGCGACGCGCGCATGCGGACCTGCGCCTGCGATTCCTCGCCGGAAATATACAGTACGGTATTGCGCTCGGTGGCGAACGCCGTCAGCCTCGCCACATTGCCGGCGGTTTCCAGCAGCAATGTCGATTTGCCGATGCCCGGCTCTCCTGCGATCAGCGTGACCGATCCCGGCACGATGCCACCGCCGAGCACGCGGTCGAATTCCGAAAATCCTGTGGCGATTCTGGAGATGTTCTCCGTGCCTATGTCGGTGATCGGCCTCGCCGCGGACGATGCGACCGGATGCGATTGCGTGCGCGAGGTCCGTCCCGGAGCCGCGGTACGCGAGCCTGCCGCGGGACGGGCTTCATGGAATTCCTCAATGGTGCCCCATTGACCGCATTCGGGGCAGCGGCCGAGCCACTTCGGGCCGCTCCAGCCGCATTCGGAACAGAGGAATTGCGAGGACGTCTTTGCCATATCGCCGACAATACGGAGGTTTTGGGACAAGACGTTCGCGGGTGGCGTACTCGTTGCACAGACATTGCGCTGAAAACCGTTTCGGGAACTGGATTCCATGACTTCGAGGGGATGGTTGCGCGTCTTATGGCTGTGAAAGAATGACAAGCATGTCTGATACGCAGAATTCCTCTTCGCATGGCAAATTGATTGCCGCCGTCGTAGCAGCCGCGCTTGTGGTTGTGCTTGCTCTGATTTCCGCATTTGTGTGGCCTGGTTGGGCCTTGAACAAGAACGGACAGGCCGGTCAGGCCGGTCAGACGAGCCAGCAGGCTTCCACTTCGAACGGTACGGACGGCGACAAGACGGAGCCCACCAAACCGTCGATCGATGCCGTGGCATTGCCCGACGGGGCCAGCGAGCTGCTCAAGGCCATGCCGGATTCCGTATTGAATTACGCGCGTACCAAGGCTGACGCCAGCACGACGTGGTCCAGCACCTCTCCCGTCGAGGAATACGCGTTGACGTATTCCACCGGCAAGAAAGGACAGGACGTCACGCTGGAAGTGGGCCAGTGGAACGACGGCGACAAGGCGAAATCCCAGTACGACACGCTGGCTGAAGCCATGACCGGCAAGGAGCTGGGAAGCGGCAACGTGAAGGTCTCCGGCAAGACGACCGGCGCCTACAGCGCCAAAGCCGATCCGGACGACGATACCAAGGCCGTTGCCGTGTGGCGCAACGATACGGTGGTTTTCTATGCCACCGGCGCGAAGAACGACATCCAGCGTTTCTACCAGCAGTTCCCCCTGTAACGTCGACGGAATCGTCTCGATGGCGAATCGCGGCCGGCTGATGGACTATCACGCGGAAAACGAAACGTGATTTTCCACCATATGAATGCCTGCGCGCGTATTCGTCCCCGAAGCAGTGTAGTATTGGGCAAGTTGCAAACTTTTACCCTTTGAGTTTAAGGAACGGAGGCTGAGATGGGCTCGGTCATCAAGAAGCGCCGCAAGCGCATGAGCAAGAAGAAGCATCGTAAACTGCTTCGTAAGACTCGCCACCAGCGCAAGTAGTCTTCAGGCGCGTGTGAAGCGTCCGCTCAAACAAAATCCCGCGATTCCTTTCGGAGTCGCGGGATTTTTGCTATCTGCGCGGCGGTGTCGGCCGGTATATTCCACACCAGCCGACACGCCTGCCTGTCAAGATCTCACTTGTTGGGGTTGTCCATCACGCGCGGGCCGTTCGGATCGCCGACGATGACCTGGTCCACCATGTTCAGGAACAGGCCGTGCTCGACCACGCCGACCGTGGTGATGAGGTCCTGCGCGAGCTCCTGCGGGTGGTCGATGCGCTCGAGGTGCAGATCCACCACATAGTTGTTCTCATCGGTGCGCACCGGCTCGCCGTTCGCGTCGAGACGCAGCACCGGCTTGTAGCCCTTGGCCTCGAACTTCTTGACGACCTGGCCTGCACCGAACGGAATCACCTCGACCGGCAGCGGGAACTTGCCGATGGTGTCCACGACCTTGGACTCGTCCACGATCCACACGATCTTGTTGGAGTTGGTGGCCACGATCTTCTCCCACAGGAGAGCCGCACCGCCGCCCTTGATGCCGTTGAAGTTCTTGTCCACCTCGTCGGCGCCGTCGATGGTCACGTCGATATGGTCGACGTCATCGATGTTGACGATCTTGATGCCGTAGCCTTCGGCCTGCTCCTGGGTGCGGCGGGAGGTGGTGACGCCCGTGAACTCGAGGCCTTCCTCCTTGACGCGACGACCGAGCTCGTCGACCAGGAAACGCACGGTCGAGCCGGTGCCCAGACCTGCGATCATGCCGTTCTGAATCAGCTTTGCAGCCTCGATGCCGGCCGCCTTCTTCAGCGCGTCCTGCTGTGCCTTGTCCATGATCCTCCTTCGATATGGGGTTAAGACCGTCTCCATACTATCGGATGCGTTGATTTTCAAGGCGCGAATGGTCGGTTGCGGGAGCAGGTGTCTGTTTTGGACTGCGGAAAAGTTTTCACGGAATGTTTCACGGTCCTGCGTGAGGTGGCGTGCAAAAAAGCCGCGCATGAAATGACATGTGGGGAGCGGCTTGCGTAAAGCGGCTCCCCCACATGTCTCGCTCAGCTATGTTTGACCGCGAACGGCGCCTCGTCCAATACCAGCGTGCCGTCACCCATCACATAGCCTTCCACGGCGATATACCCACGGATGAGACGTGGATTGCCGTCGAAGGTCGGGCTGGATTCCGGTGGGGGAGTGAACCGCACCGTACCCGACACCGACAGGCCCGATGGGCTTGGACGATGCGGCAGTTTCGGCAGATCCTGCGATTGCGATGAAGCTGCCTGTTCCGGTGTCGATTCTTCGTCGTCTTGCGATTCGCTGCGCGATTCGTTCGCATTCTGCGGTACGGCCGTGCTGTCCGTGTCCGTGCCGTCCGCGTTGCCCGTCACCGGCTTGTCGTTCTCGTCGCCTTCACGGGGAAAATAGTCGGGTTTGACCAGCATCTGCGCATAGGATTGATGCGGTTCACCGGATTCGTCCGTTTTCCCGGATTCGTCCGGTTCTCCGGATTCGTCCGGTTCGGCTGGACCGCCCGCGTCCGGGAAGCTGGATTCGGGTATGACCTTCGTCGCTTCGGTCTCAAGCATTGTGGTGGTTTCCGCCGGTTCGGTCTCGAGCACGGTCGTTTCCACCGCATCATCTGCGTCGTCATCGGTTGTCTGTCCGAAATCCGCAAGGTCGTGGGAAACGCCTTCCGGCTCCGCCAGCATGCTGGCGATCGAACGCGGCTTCGTGCTGTTGCTGGAATTGGCGGTATCGGCACTGGAATCGCCGGTGCCGGTCGTGGCGGAATCGCCTTGTCCGCGTCCCATGTGGTATTCGGCGGCGCTGATCGCACCATCCATCAGCATCCTCGCATCCTCGGGAACATCGGTGCCACGCGAATACTCGGAAGCCAGTAGCGACTGCCATCCTTCCAACGGCAGATAGCCTTCGCGCACATGCGAACGGCAATCGCCCGCATACGTGCGTGCCAGCTCGTCCACTTTCTCGTTGCCCGCGTTGCCGGCATGACCCTTGACCCACACGAATCGCACCGACCCCGCCCTATGTGCGATCTCATTGTCGATGGCGCGGATCAAATCGGCGTTCTTCACCGGTTTCTTCTGCGAATTCTTCCAGCCGTTGCGCTTCCAACCCTGCACCCACTTGGTGGAGCAGCTGATCGCATACTGCGAGTCGGTCTCGATCACCAGGTCTTCGGAACCGGGATGCGCTCGCAACGCCTCCAGCACGGCGCATAATTCGCCGATCTGGTTGGTGCCGTTCGTCGCGCCGCCGGCATCGCAATCGCCGGCATGCTCGTGCCCCGGCTTGCCGCCTGCCGCGGGCTCGTGGTCGGCCCAGGCCCAACCCATCGGACCATTCGGATTGCCAAGCGCGGAACCGTCTGTTGAAACCGTAATCGTCATGCTTCTACCCTACGAAAGCCGCGCGACTCGCCGCTTGCCCGTCATACCGCATCGTCCGCCATGCGGTATCGCCTATCGATACCGCATGGCAACGGCATATGCGATTAGTCGCCGAGACACAGCATGACGGAGGCGCGGAACATGCCGTCGCTGTGCTCGAAGGAGGCCGTGCCATGGTGCCGTTCGGCCGTCTCTCGTACGGTGGCGGTGCCCAGCCCCGTGCCACCATGTTTGGTCGAGACGAGATCGCCGTCGATCTGTTCGATGCTGGTATCGGCTTCGCCGTACGTGTTGTCCACCGTGATGAACAGGGCCGCCGGAGGGCCGGAACGATACCGGATGCGCACTTTGAGCCGCCTCTCGCCCTGCGTTTGCTGGGTGATGGCCTCCGTGGCGTTCTCCAGCAGATTGCCGACCATGGAGCATAATTCCGCGTTGTTGATGTTGATGTATTGCGGCACCGCCGCTTTGACGTCCACATCCGCACCCAAATGCCGGACCCAATCGCAATAGTAGACAAGCACCGCGTTCAGCGACGCATGCTCGCAATACTGCATTGGTGCCGTTTGCAGCAGCCGGTGTTTGGACATCTCATCCAGATATGAGCGGATGCCATCCATGTCTTCAGCCGCGGCCAACGCCTGCAGTGAGTGGATGTGGTGACGCACGTTGTGCTTGATCTGACGCGCCTCACGGATCCGCTCGTTCATGTGTTGCAGCTGCAACGTCTGCAAAGCCTCATAATGCTGTCGCCTGCGGGCCGCGAGCAGACGGTCCGACTGCTGAATCATGTACCAGATGAGGAAATACACCAACACCATGAAACAGGAATAGACCACCGCCACGGTGAACGCGATTTCCAGCATATGCGAGTCCAGCAGCGTGGAATTGTCCGCCGGCATGCACCACACCACAATCGCGGACGAAACGAACGGAAACAGCCAGATAAGCTGCCAGAAGCCTTTGCTGATGGATGGGGAATCGAATGTGGCTGGAATCGAATCATGCAGCGGATGCCAAAGCGAGACCAGTACGACGACGTCAAGCAGCAGCAGATTGACCAGTCCCGGCCAGCCGACGCGGAGATTGGTTGAATCCGCGCCAAGAACGGCCACATCGATGACGAGCGACAGATAGTAGACGATCGCCACCATGTAGGAAGCCGTGGCCACAATCAGCAACAGTTGCCGCCATGGCAGTTCGGTCAGCCATCGCAGGACCAGCAGCACAAGCGGCGCGGTCGGAATGACCGTCCACAGTGATGGGATGCCCAGAGTGCCGCACAGCACGCCGCATAGCAGGAACCAGACCAGTCCGATGGACATGAACAGTGTGCCGTTACGGCGTGGATTGTCCATGTGACTCCATGCCATGATGAGGCACAATGCCAGGCCGGACAACGCGTTGAGCTGCTCTCCGATGGCGAAGAACAGACCTGACGGGGTGGTTTGGGCGATGCCGTTCCGGATGATTTCGCCGAGTGGTGCGAACATGTCAGTCCTCCGTACGCATGCGGGTGAACGTGTATTCCGCGTATGCGCGGCAGGTGGTGGTCACCGCCGTTTTCGTGATAGGAATGCGTTTGCCGCCTTTCATGACGAACTGCGCGTTGGTGATGCCGGACACGTAGTCGAAGTTGACGAGCACGCCTCGCGCGGTGCGGTAGAAGTTGTCGAACACGGTGAGCCGTTGGTCCACGTCGGAGAAATTGGTGCGGATTTTGGTCTGGGTGCCGTCCGCGAACGTAAATTCCACGTAGTGCGCGTTGGACAGGGCGTATGCGATGAGCCGCCGGTCCATGGTCACGGCCGGATTGCCGAACGCCACATGCCAGCTGGAATCCACCGTGCCGGGCGACTGCGCCTTTGCCAGATGGGTGACCGGCGGTTTTGCCTTCAGCTGCTCTTCGACGCGTTCCATGGTGGCTTCGAAGGTTTTGCGATTGACGGGCTTGAGCAGATAACCGCTCGCCTGCACCTCGTAGCCGAGCACCGCGAAATCGGTGCTGGACGTGATGAAGACGATCGCGCAGTCGTCGTTCTGATTGCGCAGCAGCCGCGCTATGTCCAATCCGGTGGTGGCATGCGGCAGATTCTCGTCGCTGAGATAACAGTCGAGCAGCAGCAGGTCGTAACGGCTGTTCTTCCAGCTTTCGATGAACGATTTCGCGTCGGGGAAAACGTCACAGACCGTTTGCATGGCATTCCTGCCGGCGGTTGCGCCGACGTTCCGGCCGTTGAAGTATTCCGCGCACATGGTGGCGATCAGTTCGCGTTCGGCAGGGTGATCCTCGACGATGGCGATGCGCACGTTCCCTCCTTGCTGTGCCGTGATTGCGCGGATGACGTTCCGGCTCTGCTTCCAAGCGTACCGGGAGAGGGAAATACGGGGTGCCGCGGAGCTTGCGTTTCATGCCAGAAAAGCACGTTTCGTGCCATACGACGGATATCGACAACGAAAAAGACCCGCTCCATACGGAACGGGTCTTTTCGCGCTACGCCTTGATTACTTGGCGGAACGCCGTATCACTCGGCCAGAGCCTTGTCCACGACCTCGGTGGCCTCGGCGAGCACCTTGTCCAGAGCCTCAGGGGATTCGAAGCTCTCGGCGTACACCTTGTAGATGTTCTCGGTGCCGGACGGACGGGCGGCGAACCAGTTGTCCTTGGTGGTGACCTTCAGACCGCCGATTTTGGCGTGGTTGCCCGGAGCCTCGGTGAGCTTGGCGGTGATGTCCTCGCCGGCCAGCTGGGTGGCCTCGACGTCGTCACCGGTGAGCTTGGCGAACTTCTGCTTCTGCTCGAGGGTGGTCGGGGTATCGACGCGCTTGTACCAGCTTTCGCCGAAACGCTCCACCTGCTCCTGGTGCAGCTGGGCCGGGTTCTTGCCGGTCTTCGCGGTGATCTCAGCGGCCAGCAGGTCCGGAATCAGGCCGTCCTTGTCGGTGGTCCACACGCGGCCGTCCTTACGCAGGAAGGACATGCCGGAGCTTTCCTCGCCGCCGAACGCGACCTCGCCCTTGAACAGCGGGTCCACGAACCACTTGAAGCCGACCGGAACCTCGACGAGCTTGGCGTTGATGGAGGCGGCCACGCGGTCGATCAGGGAGGAAGACACGAGGGTCTTGCCGATGCCGGCGTTCTCCGGCCAATCCGGACGGTTGCCGCCGAACAGGTATTCCACGCACACTGCGATGTAGTGGTTCGGGTTCATGACGCCCCAGTTCGGGCAGACGATGCCATGGCGGTCGGCATCCGGATCGGTGCCGCCGACCAGATCGTACTTGTCCCAAGCGCCGTTGTTGAGGGAATCGACCAGACCCTTCATCGCGTACGGGGAGCTCGGATCCATGCGGATCTTGCCATCATGGTCGATGGTCATGAAGCTCCAGGTCGGGTCGACCTGCGGACGCACCACGTCGATGGTCAGGTTGTACTTCTCGTTCATGAGCGGCCAGTAGTTGACCGAAGCGCCGCCGAGCGGGTCGATGCCCAGGCGTACGCCGGAGGAGCGGATCACGTCGAAGTCGATGACGTTCTCCAGATCGGCCACATAGTGCTCACGGAAGTCGAAACGCTCAACCAGATCGGACTTGACGGCCTGCTCGAACGGCACGCGCTTGACGTTCCTGAAATCGCCGAGCAGCTCGTTGGCGCGGTCGGCGATGGCGTTGGTGACGTCGGCCGGAGCCGGGCCGCCGGTGACCGGATCGTACTTGAAGCCGCCATCGGTCGGCGGGTTGTGGGACGGGGTCACGACGATGCCGTCGGCCAGGCCTTCGCCGGTGAAGCGCTGGGTGCCGTCGGCGGCGCGGTTGTGGGTCAGGATGGCCTGGGACACGACCGGGGTCGGGGTGAAGTCGTCACGGGAGTCGATGCGCACGGTCACGCCGTTGGCGACGAGCACTTCGATGGCGGTCTTCCAAGCCGGCTCGGACAGGGCGTGGGTGTCGCGGCCGATGTACAGCGGGCCGGTGACGCCGGCCTTCTTGCGGTATTCGGCGATGGCCTGCGTGATGGCCACGATGTGGGCCTCGTTGAATGAGGTCTTCAGGGACGAACCACGGTGTCCGGAAGTGCCGAAGGAGACGCGCTGCTCCGGAACGTTCGGGTCGGGGACGACGTCATAGTACTTTCCAATGACCTCGTCGACATTGATCAGATCTGCTGGGGTGGCGGGCATTCCCGCATTTTTTGCAACCATACCTTCATTGTGCCACGAGTTTGCGCGGAACGCGGAAAGCCATCCCACAATGTGCGATGAATACGTTTTCTTTTTGACGTCTCGGCGTGTCTCCAGTATGGAATTGGGGTTTCAGTGTCCCGATGCCCGACGATTTGCGCATCGCACGCCGATAGTGTATTGTTTCTAACGAATTCGACTCATGCAGGGTTGCAAGTCAACATTTTTAGACGCAAGACCTGGAATGTGGCATTGGTTTGCCATGTTCCGGGTCTTTTTTGTTGCAAAAAAGCCGCGCTGCGTCATCGAATCCCATCGGAAGGAAATAGAAAGGAATCAGGATGGCTGACTCTCTCGCATCGCAGATCATCACTGCGATCGGCGGACCTGAAAACGTTCGCAGTCTGACGCATTGCGCCACCCGACTGCGCTTCGAGCTGGCGGACGCGTCCAAGGTGGACCAGAACGCCCTCGAACATATGAAGGGCGTGCTTGGCGCGGTCCCGCAAAGCGGTGACCGTTTCCAGGTCGTCATCGGCGGCGGCGTGGCCACCGTATACGAAAACATCATGCATCTGCCCGAAATGGCGAACGCCGGTGCCGCCTCCGCATCCGGCGAAGGCCAGAAGAGCAACGCCGACGTCAAGGCCGAGGCCCGTTCCAAGGCACGCGGCAAGGTGGCATGGCTGGACTCCTTCTTCGAGTATCTCGCCGACTCCTTCCGCCCGATCCTGGGTGTGCTGCTCGGCGCCTCCATCATCATCGCCCTGGTCAACCTGCTCATCTCACTGAACGTCATTCCGAATGACGAGGCCTCCGCCGGCTGGGTGTTCGTCAAGGCCATCTGGAAGGGCGTGTTCTACTTCCTGCCGATCATGGTCGCCTACAACGCCGCCAAGAAGCTCAAGGTCGATCCGTGGCTGGGCGGCGCCATCATGGCCATCCTCATGACCCCGCAGTTCACCAGCCTGATGGACGCCAAGACCACCACGTGCGTGGAGAACGCGGCTCTGGGCACCAAGTCCTGCACCGCCAACATCTTCGGCATTCCGATGGCGTTGAGCGACTACAGCGGCAACGTGTTCGTGCCGCTGCTCATGGCCGCCGTGCTCGCCCTCGTCTACCACGGATTGAAGAAGATCATTCCCGAAAGCGTCCAGCTGGTGTTCGTGCCGTTCTTCTGCATGATCATCGTCGGCGCGCTGACCGCCTTCATCATCGGCCCGATCGGCGTGTGGGTCGGCAACGGCCTCGGCGTCGGCCTGGCTTGGATGAACACCCATGCACCGTTCATCTTCGCCATCATCATCCCGCTGCTGTACCCGTTCCTCGTGCCGCTCGGCCTGCACTGGCCGCTCAACGCCCTGATGCTCATGAACATCCAGACGCTCGGCTACGACTTCATCCAGGGCCCGATGGGCGTGTGGAACTTCGCTTGCTTCGGCGCCACCGCCGGCGTGCTCTTCATCGCCGTGCGTGACAAGGACAAGGACATGCGCCAGACCGCTCTCGGCGCGCTCGCAGCCGGCCTGCTTGGTGGTGTTTCCGAACCGTCCCTGTACGGCATCCACCTGCGTTACAAGCTGGTCTACAAGCGCATGCTCGTGGGCTGCGGCCTTGGTGGCGTCGTCATTGCCGTCCTCGGCTGGCTCTTCCCGTCCGTCACCGCCGCCGGCCAGACCGTGCATGGTGTGACCACCACCGCCTTCGCCTTCACCTCGCTGCTGACCATTCCGGTCTTCGACCAGATGTGGGTGTACGCGGTGTCCATCGCGGTCTCCTTCCTGACCTCCTTCTTCCTGATCATCACCTTCGACTACCGCACCCCGGAACAGAAGGCTGAAGTGCTGGCCCGCGCCGCCGCCGATCAGAAGGCCGCCGCTCCGGCGGTCGAAGCCAAGGAAGCCGCTCC
>ENA-OZUP01000286-OZUP01000286.1-human-gut-metagenome-genome-assembly--contig:-NODE-286-length-12994-cov-7.535281_pt1 | contig 12994 bp, 10 predicted proteins | sample MGYA00243436_ERZ654027 | MGnify/ENA primary metagenome ERZ654027 (study PRJEB26926, sample SAMN06164567) | human gut metagenome | biome: ENVO:00009003; feature: ENVO:2100002; material: ENVO:00002003...
GAGATCGCTCAGTGTCTCGTGGGCTCGGAGATGTGTATAAGAGACAGGTATACATTACATTTTCCTCATCGTTGTAATGTTAAAAAAATAAGTGTCTCATTATCCGGACACTTATTTTTTTAATCTTTCTATATAATATTTTCTTATCCATAACGTTATATTGTTTTGTTTATATCAAACTAATAGCCTCTGCGATGTTTTTAACTCCGATAAGTTTTATATTATGTTTATTCTGTATGCCATCTAGCGATGCCTGTGGCAATATACATATCCCGAAGCCTAACTTGGCTGCCTCTGCAATTCTTTGTTCTGCCATACTTACAGCTCTTACCTCACCCGATAATCCTACTTCACCAAATACAATTGTCTTGCTATCAATTACACTATTTTTATAACTTGACACGATTGCCATAATAATTCCCAAATCTAATGCAGGTTCGTTTAATTTTATTCCTCCTGCAATATTTACATAGGCATCGCAATCATTTATCTGAATTCCGATGCGCTTCTCTAATACTGCCATAAGCAGATTTACCCTGTTGAAATCAGTACCTGCCGCTGTTCTTCTTGGTATTCCGAAATTTGTTCTACATACTAATGCCTGTATCTCAATAAGTATTGGTCTGGTTCCTTCTATTGAGCACGCAATTACAGAACCTGATGCGCCCTCTGGTTTTCCATTCAGCATAAATTCTGATGGGTTTTTTACTTCGTTTAATCCATTTTCATGCATTTCAAATACACCTATTTCATTTGTAGAACCAAACCTGTTCTTTACACCTCTTAATATTCTATATGCTGCGTGTCTGTCACCCTCGAAATAGAGAACAGTATCAACCATATGCTCAAGAACTCTTGGTCCTGCCACTACACCCTCTTTTGTAACGTGTCCTACAATGAATATTGTTATAGACAGCTTTTTAGCCAGCTGCATAAATACATTGGTAGACTCTCTTACCTGACTTACGCTGCCCGGTGCTGATGAAATGTCATTTTTAAACATAGTCTGTATTGAATCAATCACTACTACATCAGGACTAAACTTTTTAATTATCTCTTCTATTATATCTAAATCTGTTTCACATAGAAGTGTCAAGCCATCTTTAAATTCTCCAATTCTGGTTGCTCGTATCTTAATCTGTTTTAATGATTCTTCTCCTGAAACATATAATATGTTTTTACCGTATTCACTAAGATTCCTACATACCTGTAATAATAGTGTAGATTTACCAATTCCAGGGTCGCCGCCTACAAGTATCAGAGAACCTTTCACGATACCTCCACCAAGCACTCTGTCTAGTTCCTCCATACCTGTTTTCGTTCTGTCCTCATTATCTAATGAAATATCTGATAACTGTGTCGGAGTCGGAATATCAGCAATTGTCCTTACAACACTGTTACATTTCTTAATAACCGGTTCTTCAACAAATGTATTCCATTCTCTGCAACCTGGGCATTGTCCTAACCACTTTGAGGACTCGTATCCACACTCCTTACAGAAAAATATACTCCCTTTTGTCTTTCCTGCCATATATAATCCTTTCGTTTTAAATACTAAACCTATGTAAAATTAAAACCTGCCACATATCATATGCGGCAGGCCTCTTGTATACAAATTATTCTTTTACTAATCTTACTTTTGATGTTTCACCTTTATTAATTTCTACACTTATTACTAATTTCCCGCCAAGATTTGCTGTTACCTTACCTACATTTATATCATTTACATATACTTTATATGTTGCACCATCTTCAGCTTCTACTGTAATCTGTGCATCATCTTCACCTTCAATCGTGAAGCATACTTCTGTATCTGATTCATAGAAATTATTAACTGCTGTTCCTGGAACTGATTCATATACGAACATTCCATTTCTCTCTAACTTAGTTATCTCTTTAAAGGTTTTGACTTTATACATATCACCTTTGTGTTCAAAGTCTGATAATTTAGACTTCTCTCCTAACTCATAGTTACCAAAACTAAGTGTTCCATCTGCCTCTGCACGCAATAATTCTTTTACTACTGACATACTATATCCTCCTGCATTTTGTGTATTTTTATTTTATCTTGTTACCAGATACTTCAAATTTCAGTTTTTTGCCACTTACACCTATACTTACTTCGTCACCACTTTTAACATTGCCATCTAATATTTCTTCTGCTAGTTTATCTTCTATCATAGTCTGGAGTTTACGTCTAAGTGGTCTGGCACCATACTTCTTGTCAAAGCTTTCATCTATTATAACATTTTTTGCCGCTCCGGACACCTTAATTTTTATATTAAGCTGTTTTTCTGCACGGTCATAAATCTCATTAAGCATAATATTTAATATCTGCTTCATATTCTCTTTCTGCAATGAATGGAATACAATTATTTCATCAATTCTGTTAAGGAGTTCAGGCTTAAATAATTCTTTTATTTCTTCCATAACACCTTTCTTCATTAATTCATAATTCTTCTCTTCACTTACATCTGTTACAAATCCTAAATGCTTTGGCTCTATTATCTTCTGAGCACCAACATTTGAAGTCATTATGATGACTGTATTCTTAAAATCAACTTTCCGTCCTGTACTGTCTGTAATATGTCCTTCGTCGAGAATCTGTAATAATACATTGAATACATCGGGATGTGCTTTCTCTATTTCATCAAATAATATTACTGAATAAGGATTTCTTCTTACTCGTTCACTTAATTGTCCACCATCATCATATCCAACATAGCCAGGTGGTGAACCAATCAACTTAGAAACGCTGTGTTTCTCCATATATTCCGACATATCTACTCTTATCATAGAGTTCTCGTTACCAAATACAGCTTCTGCCAATGCTTTTGATAATTCTGTCTTACCAACACCTGTAGGTCCTAAGAAGAGGAATGATCCAATTGGTCTGCGTGGATCTTTAAGTCCAACTCTGCCTCGTCTTATTGCATTTGCAACTACCTTGACAGCTTCCTCTTGTCCGACTACTCTATTTGTAAGTGTTGCCTCTAATTTCTTTAATTTAGCTGATTCTTTCTCTGTAAGTTTAGAAACTGGAATCTTTGTCCATATAGATACAACTTCTGCTATATCATTCTCATGGACAACAGGTACATTTTTATTGTCTCTGTTACGTCTGTTATTTATCTCTTCATATTTAGTTTTAAGTTGCTCTTCTTTTGCCATAATCTGTTTGACATCTTTGAATTTTCTACTTCTTATAGCTGCAATTTTGTCCTGTTCTAAATTATCAAGTTCCTTTTTTATATCAATTGTTGATTCTTTAACTGTTAATTTAGCCAGCTTAACTTTAGCCGCTGCTTCATCCATTAAATCTATAGCTTTATCAGGCAGATATCTGTCATTAATGTATCTCTCCGACATATTTACTGCTGCTAATATGGCCTCATCACTTATAATAACATTATGATGTTCTTCATATTTCTCTTTCAATCCATTTAAAATGGCAATTGCCTCTTCTGTCGTAGGTTCATCAACATTTACAGGCTGAAATCTTCTTTCAAGTGCTGCATCTTTTTCAAAATATTTTCTGTATTCATTAACAGTTGTAGCACCGATGATCTGTATCTCACCTCTGGCAAGTGCAGGCTTTAAAATATTAGCTGCATCAATCGAACCCTCTGCACCACCGGCACCGATAATCGTATGGATCTCATCTAAAAATAATAAGACATTTCCGTCTTCTTTAACTTCGTTAATAATCCTTTTAATTCTCTCTTCGAATTCGCCACGATATTTTGAACCGGCTACCATTGCTGCTAAATCAAGTGTAATAAGTCGCTTATCTTTAACTGTATCCGGAACATTTCCATCTACAATTCTTCTGGCTATGCCCTCAACAATTGCAGTCTTACCAACACCAGGCTCCCCGATAAGACATGGATTATTCTTTGTTCTTCTGCTTAGAATCTGAATTACTCTAGATATCTCATCAACTCGTCCCACTACAGGATCTAATTTGCCATCTAATGCATTTGCAGTTAAATCTACTCCAAATTGTTCTAATGCAGATGTCCCCTGACCACCTCGTTGTTTTCTGTCATTTGACACCTGTTGCCCGCCGAATGCTATAGCTATTTCATCTTTAAACATACTCGCTGGTATTCCCATGGTCTCTAATATCTGTGCGTATACATTTTTAAGATTTATATTCATTGTGTTAAGAAGCCTTACTGCAATACAGTCACGCTCTCTTATTAGTGCGAGCAATATATGTTCTGAACCAATCAATTCATCGTTAGTCCTTGCAGCATATTTTTCTGCATTTTCTAATACTCTTTGAGCTTTTGGCGTGTATGACGGTTCATCTATTACCAATGTTGTGCTTGTCGGAGTTGTAATGGACTCAATGTATCTTTCAATTTTATCACGTTTAACATTATTATCTCTTAAAATTATTCCTGTTACAGATGATACATCTTCTAATAATCCCAACAATAAATGTTCTGTTCCTATATATCCATGGCCACAATTTTCAGATTTATTTTTTGCATAATTTAAAGCCTTCTTAGCTACTTTAGTGTATTTTTCCTTCATGTACTACCTCCACTTTCTTACTAATCATTTTCCCTAAGTACAATCAACGAAACTCATTATATATCTCATTAACAATTTCATGAGCTTCTTCTTCAGTAATATTTTTGCAAATAGCCTTGGCTAAAATGACCTTCATCTCGAATTTCATCTCATCCAAGGCTCTTAATTTGTCAATATCCAATGCAATTATAGCACCATGTCTTCTGTCCAGTTTAAGAAATCCTTCCTGTCTTAGAACTGAATATGCTTTATTAACAGTATGCATATTCACTCCAACATTATCTGCCATTCTTCTTACCGAAGGTAAGGAATCACCTTCCTTTATCTCATCTGTCGCTATGGCAAGAATTATCTGATTTCGCAACTGCATATAAATAGCTTCATCACTATTAAAATCAATTTCTAATACCATATAATCACTAACCTTTCACAGTCACATTTGTTATACTTAGAATATAACAAATGTGACTATTTGTCAAGCTGACTATTTAGTATCATCTCCATCATTTAAGTCTACAAATTCTATTTCAAATGGATCATCCTCTTCCATATTTATAAGATATGGTTCATTTTCATCTGATTTTTTTGATGGATTTTCTAATTTTGCTTTGTTAGCTGTTACTTTATCATCTTTTGAAGAAGCATTTTCTTCATTTACTGCCTTGCTATCCGTTGCATCAGCATTTTCTTCTACTGAAGCATTTTCTTCATTTTCCGCCTTGTTATCCATTGCGTCAGTATTTTCTTCCAGAACCTCTTCATTATCTTCTGACTCGGACTCATTCATCATTTCATTTACCTGGGCTGCAAGTTTTTCAGCTTTCATTTCATTTACCTGAGCTACCATATCAAGCTTTAATTCTTTCTGAGCCTGTTCACTTCCAATTTCTTCTAATTCATCTTCATCTTCATCTTCTTCATCTTCATCATTTTCGTCGATAAAATCTGATTTCTTTGTACGAAGTCTGTATATTAATGCTACAATACCAATTGCGGCACCGATTACAATAATTCCAAGTATAATAATAATTCTGTTTTTCTTTGAATGATCATTAACATATTCATCATACATATCATCATATTTTCTCTTCATAGCAAGATATTCCTTATTCTCCTCACCCGGCTCATCATCTACTGATTCTGATTTAGCGCCTTCAATAAATCTCTGCATAGTCTGTTCTTTTGAATCATATATGTAGAGTGCTTTCTCGCCATCCCAATTCATTGCATATACAACGTAAAATCCTGAATCTGGTGTTTTAACCCATGCACTTACCTTCTCACCATTTATATCTAATTCTGTCTTTGTATATCCTTCCGGACCAACATAATCATCACCTGTTGGTATAATTGTATAGATTTTCTGTGATGTAGTAATATTAATCATCTTATTTATAGTACCTGAAATTTCATTATAAATATAGAACGATGCATTAGAACCTTGTGCATCATCTGCCAGGCATAAAAGTGTAAGTTCTTTTGCAATTCCCTTTACTGCCGCCACTGTTTCTCCATTATATGTTGTGGTACATTCTTCAAATCCCTCAGGTACAGATACCAATGAAAAATCCTGAATTATATATTTATTAATATCACCTATTAACTTTGGCGAACGATCAAAATCTGTAGTCTGTAATTCACTTGAACTCTCCTGTGGTGATTCAGGATTAGCTGTAGTCTCATTTTCACTTGGTCTTTTTGTATACAGAGTGTATTTACTCTGAGAACCATCTTCCGCAACAACGGTTATCGTTGTCTTATTGTCACCCGGGTCAATTCGTGTTCCTGAAACTTTTGTTGTCGAATTCTTATCTGAAAGTGTCGTTGAAATGACTAATTTAACTGTATTTGCCGGCAAATCAGCTTTATAATCAAATACTTCAGGTGAAAATGATGGTGAATAACTTACAGTCTGGCTATCTCCGTTCTGACTTACAGCCTGAACTACAAGTCCTGACAGGCGACTATCACTTGAAGCTGTAGTTGCTGCATTTATAGTTACTGAGCCATCTGTTTTGTTAATATTAAGTTCCGAATCATCTGCTGTCGCAGCAATACTTGTGCTTGCATTTGAAATCGTAACTGCTGATGTTCCTGCTTTCTTTAATCTAAATGAAATAGACATCTTGCCTGATGAACCTTCAGCTATATCAAGTATATCCATAACTATTCCGGCAGTTCCACCATTTCCACCACCTACACATTCAAGATAGTTAGTATCATATGCTACCGCTATTTGTGCTACAGCAGCAACTTCTGGTGTAACTGTTACATCAACTGTAACTGTATCACCAACAGAGCCACTTGCAGAAGATACATTAACATTTGCGTTTGCAGCATTTGCCTTGATATTACTCATCATCATGATTGCAAAGCATACAATAATCCCCGCCATAATTTTGCTCAATTTTGATTTCATTTTAATCTCCATTCCGTTTGCACTTATCGTACCTTACTCTGTTATTGACTAATTTTCTTTATTCCTAATATATCTCTCTTAATCTGTGTCATATCTCTTATATCTATTCCATTATTTTTATTAACATCTCCCGCTATCAGCGCTGCACCTGACAGTTTACTGATTCCGAGAATATCTCTCTTCTGACGAGTCATATCTAAAATAGATATCTTACCATCTCCATTGGCATCTCCATATATAACACATATGAATTCCCTTAACTTCTTGCCACTATTATCCGCAATAATGACTCTGTTACCTGTTCCGATAATTCCGTCATTCTTCGTCTTTCCGTCAGACTTATATACAGCCAGTTTGCAATTGCTAAGTGTAAATCTCTGTGAAAGTCCTGCAGCCGTAGTTCCCACTTCTATACCAGTAAGATAATCATTATTAAGTATCTTATATGATGTCGTATAATTTGCTGTCTGTGGTATCGTGGTCGGCTGTGTTGTTTCCTGTGGCTTTGTAGTCGGCTGTGTTGTAGGTTGTGTCGGCTTCGTAGTCGGTTTAGTTGTAGGATTGTTATTATTATCCGCCGCCTTACGGACAACGTTTAATGTATAGGTTCTATTATTACCATTCTTAGCAGTAACCACAACTTTAATCGTATTATTTCCGACTTTAAGTGCTATCTTACCTGTTCCGCTAATACTTGCCTGACTATCAATTGCGGAAGCACTTATCTTAATGCTGTCTACATTATTAGCCACTATAAGATCATAATTCTGTGTGAACTTATCAAATGTAGGAGTTAATGTATATCCATCAATAATTAATTTATCAAGTATGTTATTAGGACTTCCATCACCTGTCGGACAACTGCATGTATTAGCCGGCATATTCTTAAATACCGGTATCTTAAACACCAACGATACACTGTTTTTCATAGAAGAACTGTAAGCCTTTGACATACTGACTGATTCAGATTTAGGTGCTAATATATTAGTCATATACTGATGTGTATATGGAGTCCCTGCGAAGTCGAATTTCTCATAATATACTGTATCCTGGCCAATATTTATATAACCTTTGCCGATATAAATTGCACCACCGACAATTGCATTATACTTAGTATTCCATGGTCTTAACGTTGTACTGTCTGTTTTAGATGCCCATATCAGACCATTTTCTACTGCGCCCCTGCCATTTGCAGTATATGCTCCAATATTGTAGAAATTATAAACATTTCTATATACATTACCGGTTGATGGTGCATAATATCCTGTCACACCACCTGTTGTTCCTGCCGTACCTACCTCCTGTTTAACTCTTGCAGCAAGATGGTATGGACTAACTCCAGACTTCTGACCGGCTTCCATAAATATTGTTGAATATAATTTACCACTCTGTATCTCAGTCCCACTCATAAATGTACCACTGAGTAATGTATCTACATTGGATTTTTTATGTATACTAGAATTATACGACAGCATTTCAAACTGGAATATATAAGTCTCATTTAAGAAATTACGTGGGTCCATACAATATGCCACTAATTCTTCAGATGCTGCCACCCATGAACTTCCGTCAAATGTAGCCCACTTACCTGTTTCCCAGTTATATGCTCCTCTTGCTAATGATTTCCATGAACTGATTGAACTTGTGTGAACAAGACTTCTTCCAAGTACACTTTCATTCTTAACAACATCGTTCCAGTCATATGATAAATTATCTGCTACAAATATCCAATTCGGATACTTGGCATGAAGTTGTCTTAATTTAACTTTATAACTTTCCGGAAAGCCTTGTTTAGTAAGATATGATTCAAAATCAGCATCAGGAGTATATATAACATTATCAACATCTATATATGCACTATGTACATATCCGGTAAGTTCTACTCCATTGCCTTTGGAATAATTAAATTTTATCTTATACCATACCGCGCCATCACTTGCCTTAGCTTCGTCAATAATGGTAACCTTCTCAGCATTTACAAGCTGGACATTTCGCCCATTATATGAGAGTTTTCCATTATTAGTTCCAGCTCCGGTTCTTACATTTAATACGTCAGCATTAACCGTTCCTGATTTCTCATTATATGCTAATGTCTTAGAATACTGAAATATCAGAACACCTAACATTGACATCATCAATGCTAGGGAAGCAATAAGCATTTTTCTTTTCTTAGATATTGCCACCTAAAACACCCTTTCGTATATTCAAGCTAAACCTTTTATGCCTCGTCTATAGCTTTTCCAATGTCGTTTCTCATATATTTATTATCGAAATCTATCCATTTTGTTGCTTCATAAGCATTGGCTCTTGCCTCTTTTAAATCTCTTCCTGTTGCTGTTACACCGAGAACTCGTCCGCCGTTTGTAACAATCTTTCCATCTGATAACTTTGTTCCTGCATGGAATACAAAATATGAATCTTTATCTTTGAAATTATCAAGTCCCTTGATTTCAAAACCTTTCTCATAAGATACCGGATATCCGTCTGATGCAAGAACTACACATACAGCAGCATTGTCTTCAAACTGTAAATCAATCTTGTCAAGTGTTCCATCTATACATGCTTCGAATACATCTATTATATCGTTCTTCATTCTTGGTAATACAACCTGTGTCTCAGGATCACCAAATCTTGCGTTGTATTCAAGGACTTTAGGTCCATCCTCAGTAAGCATTAATCCAAAGAATATTATTCCTTTAAATTCTCTGCCCTCTGCTTTCATCGCATCTACTGAAGGCTGATATATGTATTTCTTACAGAATTCATCTACTTCTTTAGTATAGAACGGACTTGGTGAAAATGTTCCCATTCCGCCTGTATTAAGACCTTTATCACCATCTTTGGCTCTCTTATGATCCTGTGCAGAAGTCATTATCTTAATTGTGTTACCATCAACAAATGATAATACTGATACTTCTCGTCCTGTCATAAATTCTTCAACAACGATTGTATTTCCTGCCTGTCCAAACTGTTTATCAAGCATAAGTGTCTTAACACCGTCCATCGCTTCCTCTTTAGTATTACAGATTAATACACCTTTACCAAGGGCAAGTCCGTCAGCCTTTAAAACAATTGGATACTTAGATGTTTCTAAATATTGCATTGCTTTCTCTGCTGAATCGAATGTCTCATATGCTGCTGTTGGAATATTATATTTCTTCATTAAATCTTTTGAAAATGCTTTTGAACCCTCAAGTATGGCTGCATTCTTTCTAGGGCCAAATACTCTTAATCCTGCTTTCTCAAATTCATCTACTACACCACCTACTAAAGGATCATCCATTCCGATAATAGTTAAATCAATAGCTTTCTCTTTTGCAAATGCTACTAATTTATCAAATTCCATGGCTCCGATATCTACACATTCAGCAATCTCTGCAATTCCTGCATTGCCAGGTGCACAGTAAATCTTGTCAACCTTACTGCTCTTAGCTACTTTCCATGCTATTGCATGTTCTCTTCCGCCACTTCCTACTATTAATACTTTCATATGACTAACCTCCGTATGATGTGAATTTTATATTGTCAACCTGATTCTTATTACTCAGTTTTATTTCTATCATTATTTTCCGGTACACCATTTTGCAATTAACTCTACTAATAATACAAAATATTTTATTTGATTATTTAGAAATTAATATTCTGGTATACCAGTCCTTAATTACTCCGAAATAATAACTTTATTATCCTTAATGGATACTTTACCGTTAGCAATCAGATTAATTGCCTCAGGCATTATCTTCCATTCTGCTTCTTCCATTACTCTTCTCTGAAGTATCTCTGGTGTATCATCATTTTTTACTTCTACAGCTTTCTGAAGAATAATAGGACCTGTATCGGTTCCCTCATCTACAAAATGCACTGTAGCACCTGTTAACTTAACACCACGTTTTAATACCTCTTCATGAACATGAAGTCCATAGAAACCTTTTCCACAAAATGCTGGAATTAATGCCGGATGGATATTAATAATCTTATTTCTATATTTCTCAATAAGTTTTGCAGGAAGTACAACCATACAACCTGCTAAAACTATTAAATCAAGATTACACTCATCAAGTCTGTTAATAAGTGCATCGTTAAATTCTTCTCTTGACTCAAAGTCCTTAGGCGAAATACACTCTGCATTTATTCCATTGTTCTTTGCTCTTTCTAAAGCGTATGCATTAGGATTATTACTGATAACTATCTCTATTGAAGCATTTGTAATAATTCCTGCTTTTAACGCATCTATTATCGCCTGGAGGTTTGTTCCTCCACCTGATACTAATACGCCAATTCTTAGCATAATGTAACTCCTTTTTCGCCTGCAACTGTCTGTCCGATTACATATGCTGTTTCGCCTGCTGCTTCAATTGCTTTAACTGTAGCATTAACATCTTCAGGAGCAATTGCAAGCACCATACCGATACCCATATTAAATGTATTATACATCATTTCTTCTGCGATATCTCCGTCCTGTGATAACATCTTGAAAATCGGTGGAATCTCATAGCTGTCTTTCTTAACTTCTGCTCTTATTCCATCAGGTAACATTCTTGGAATATTTTCATAGAATCCACCACCTGTAATATGGCTGCAGCCTTTAATCTTAACACCAGCTTCTTTGATATTTCTTAATGTCTTAACATATATCTTAGTAGGTGCAATTAATGCTTCTCCTAATGTCTTACCTAATGAATCATAATATGTATTTAAAGATTCCTGTGTCATATTGAATACTTTTCTTACAAGTGAGAATCCATTACTATGTACACCTGACGAAGCGATACCAATTAATGTATCTCCTGCTTTAATATCTTTACCTGTAATTAAGTCTTTTTCATCCACAACACCAACTGCAAAACCTGCAAGGTCATATTCATCAACTGGATAGAAACCAGGCATCTCTGCTGTCTCGCCACCGATTAATGCTGCATTAGACTGTTTACATCCCTCTGCTACACCGCTTACTATTGTAGCAATCTTCTCAGGTTCATTCTTACCACATGCAATATAATCAAGGAAGAATAATGGTTCTCCACCTGCACATGCGATATCGTTTACACACATTGCAACACAGTCAATACCTACTGTATCATGTTTATCTAAAAGAAATGCTATCTTAAGTTTTGTACCTACACCATCTGTTCCTGATACTAATGTTGGTTTCTCCATATTCTTAAATGCTTCCATGGAAAATGCTCCTGAGAAGCCTCCGATATTAGTTAAAACTTCAGGTCTCATTGTACCTTTAATATGCTCTTTCATTAATTCTACTGATTTGTATCCAGCTTCAATGTCAACTCCGGCTTTCTTGTAATCCATTGTAATATACCTCTTTCTGTTTTATTTGCATTATATTTTCAACACATTACTGTCTGTAACATTAACATGTTTTAATCTACATCTGTTTTAAATATTCTTTATAGCCTATCTCTTCTAATTTAGCAGCTTTTGCACTTACTTTATCTTTAAGTCCCTGCTTGTAGTCTTTCAATTTCTTTAAAAGCTCATCATCTGATACTGCTAAAATCTTAGCTGCCATAAGTCCTGCATTAGCTCCACCATTAATAGCTACTGTTGCAACAGGAATTCCCTGTGGCATCTGAACGATTGAATAAAGTGAATCAACACCACCTAATGATTTAGTATGAATTGGGACACCTACAACCGGTAACTGGAATATAGCCGCTGCCATTCCCGGCAAATGCGCTGCACCGCCTGCACCTGCAATGATAACCTTTATACCTCTTTCTTCAGCATGTGTCGCATAATCATAAAATACATCCGGCATTCTGTGAGCTGATATAACTGTCATCTCATAATCAATACCAAACTCTTCTAAAATCTCTGCTGCCTTGCTCATTACGTCAAGATCTGAATCACTGCCCATTAATATTCCAACTTTTGCCATTGTAATAATATCTCCTTTCATATATGCAAGTTATATTCTTATATAGTCTACCACAACATAAAACCTTTCGCAATAATAAGACACATTCCTAACCCTGTCTCTTATACACATCTCCGAGCCCACGAGACACTGAGCGA